>Ga0182736_1000298_pt1 | contig 86425 bp, 71 predicted proteins | sample eDN5th30CKraftBY_FD_128882 | JGI IMG/M metagenome (GOLD analysis project Ga0182736, IMG submission 128882) | Enriched backyard soil microbial communities from Emeryville, California, USA - eDNA 5th pass 30_C Kraft BY (version 2) (version 2) | ecosystem: Environmental > Terrestrial > Soil >... | reverse complement strand
GGGCTTTTTTTTATAGTAAAATCGAAATATAATTGAAATTATAATGATTTTTTATTAATTTATTTATGGTAATATTATAAATATACTAATTTTTAGTATATTTGGCGCCCGTATGAATTAAATTTTATACGGGTTTTTCTTGTCAATTTTGCGAGACTAAAAAGATACCTTAAATACGTTATATCAAATGAAGATCTTAAAATTCGGTGGAACATCAGTTGGAAGTCCGGAGCGTGTAAAAAAATTGCTCGAAATTATCCAGCCAGGTGAAGGAAAGCAAATCATTGTTTTATCTGCTGTAGCGGGTACAACCAATGCATTAGTTGAAATATCGCAGGCATTTATTGCTGGCGATAAGCGAAAAGCCGAAGCACTTATTAAAGGATTACGTTCCAAGTATGATACGTTCATTGATGAACTGTTTACAACTGATGAGGGTAAATCGAATGGTAAAGAATTGGTAACTTACCATTTTAATTTTATCGAATCATTTGCCAATGAATTGTTTACACCTATCGAGGAGCGGGTTATTCTTGCTCAGGGAGAATTGTTGTCTACCACATTATATCATTTTTATTTAACAGAAATAGGTGTGCGCTCTAAGTTGCTTCCGGCCTTAGATTTTATGAAAATAGACGAAGATAATGAACCGATGGTTGATTATATTGGTGAGCACTTAAATGCTCTACTGGTGGAAGCCCAAGACCATCAATTATTTATCACGCAGGGATATATTTGTAGAAATTCTTTCGGTGAAATAGACAACCTAAGAAGAGGCGGAAGCGATTATACAGCTTCTTTGATTGGTGCTGCTATACATGCAGAGGAGGTGCAAATATGGACTGATATAGACGGAATGCACAACAATGATCCTAGAATAGTTAAAGGTACCAAGCCAATTGCGCACCTTACCTTTGATGAGGCCGCGGAGCTGGCTTATTTTGGAGCGAAAATACTTCATCCGCAGAGTGTATTTCCGGCTCAAAGATACAAGATCCCTGTGAGGTTGTTAAATACGATGGATCCGAATGCTCCGGGCACACTTATTAGCGAGGGAGGAGCAGCTAAAGGAGATGTACGCTCAATCGCGGCGAAAGATGGGATTACGGCCATACGGATTCACTCTTCTAGAATGTTGTTGGCTTTTGGTTTTTTAAGAAAGGTTTTTGAAATTTTTGAGCGCTATAAGACGCCAATCGATATGATAACTACATCTGAAGTTGCCGTCTCATTAACGATCGATGACACCCGTTTTTTGGATGATATTGAGCGAGAACTTAGAGATTTCGGTTCGGTAGAAATTGATGTCAACCAAACCATCGTTTGCGTTGTAGGAGACTTTAGTTTAAATACACATGGTTATGCCTCTAGGGTGCTTGATGCCGTTAAACACATTCCTATACGAATGATTTCATATGGTGGAAGTGACTTTAACATTTCGTTATTGATAAGTGCTGGAGATAAGATAGAAGTGTTACGGTCATTGCATAACCGTTTGTTTTAATTATTAGCAATTTATATATGTTTAATAAAGATATTGTTGCTGCTTTTGAGCAGAAAGAAACACCTTTTTATTATTATGATTTAAAGCTGCTTGATAAAACGTTAAGTAGCGCTATGGTGGCCGCCAGTTCCCACGGTTTTCATGTTCACTATGCACTTAAAGCAAATTTTAATGAACGGATACTCCAAGCTATCCAGCAATCAGGCTTAGGTGCAGATTGTGTAAGTGGTAATGAAGTGCTGAAAGCAATACAACTTGGCTTTGATGCTAATAAAATTGTTTTTGCGGGTGTTGGTAAATCTGACAAGGAAATTTTGATTGGATTGGAACATGATATTTTTTCTTTTAATGTGGAGTCTGTACAGGAGCTGGAGGTAATAGGAGAGCTGGCACAGAAACAGGGTAAGCTGGCGAAGATCGCACTCCGTATTAATCCTAATGTAGATGCGCAGACCCATAAATATATAACTACTGGTTTAGATGAGAATAAGTTCGGCATAAAGACGTGGGAGTTGAACGACTGCTTGGAGATTATTAGTACCTACAATAGCCTTGAATTGATTGGCTTGCATTTTCATGTGGGTTCGCAAATAGTTGATTTAAATGTGTTTAAGAGTTTGTGCGTTAAGGTGAACGAATTTAATAATTGGTTTGATGAAAGGGGATATAGATTAAAAGTACTAAATGTAGGCGGTGGTTTGGGGGTGAATTATGCAGACCCTGATGGGAATCCAATCGTTGACTTTGAAAAATATTTTGGGATTTTTAATCAGTTTTTAGAAAGGAAAGGGGACCAGGAGGTACATTTTGAATTGGGAAGAGCACTTGTATCCCAATGTGGGAGTCTGATAAGTAGAATCTTATATGTTAAGAACGGTATGAAGAAGCATTTCGTTATATTGGATGCTGGGATGACAGAACTGATGCGTCCAGCTTTATATCAAGCTTATCATAAGATTGAATATTTAACACCAGCTGATAAAGAAACTGAGTCGCATGGTCTACGAATTAATTACGATGTTGTTGGTCCGATATGTGAAAGTACAGACTGTTTTGGAAAAGAAGTAGAGCTTCCGGAAGCAAAAAGAGGTGACCTTATCGCTATTCGTACTGCCGGTGCTTATGGAGAGGTAATGGCCTCCAAGTATAATTTAAGAGATGAGATAAGATATGTTTATAGTGATGAAATATTGTAAATGTATGTTGTGGTAGCCTGTTAAATTAAAGAAACAAGAAGAGCGGCTTAATTTTTAGGCCGCTCTTCTTGTTTTTACTATTGATATAATACAATGATTTTGAATTATACGCCTATTAAGATACCAGGCTTATTGACTAGGGGAATGCGTATCAAATTGGTATCAACAATGCTTTCGGGTAAAAAAATAAATTTCTTGTCGAAAATAGTATCGTTGATATAATAACTGAGCAGGTATTCGTTTGTTAAGCCAAATACTTGTTCGTCTATAGCCTCGATTAATGCATATTCATTAGGTTTTACGTCACCTATAAAGTGGCGTAATATTGAGGTTTTAACGTCTTTATCATTTTTTGTACCATAGCCCTTGCTACTGATGAGTACATTTTTAATATCTTCTCCCTTTTGATTGATTAAATAGACATTCCAGTGCCCCTTAGTTGGTGATTCGCTTTCCAACACAACGGCTATATAGATGTCTTCAACTATATTTTCTGGAAGGTCTTTTTTCATTAGAATAGCTGGCTATTTCTTTTTTGTTGTTTTACCCCTAGCGGTTGTTTTCTTTTTATTGCCTGCTGTTTTATTATCGGCTGCAGCAAGGGATAAAACTTCATCATAAGTGATTTTATCTGCATCTTTTCCTTTGGGGATTTTTATATTTTGCTTGCCGAAGCGAATAAATGGTCCCCAACGCCCTTGCTCAATTCTTGCTTCGGGATTTTCATCAAAGATCTTTATGATTTTCTCGATATCCTTTTTGCGCTTTAATTCAATAATCTCAACGGCTTGCTCTTCATTTACATCCATTGGATCTAAGCCTTTTGGCAATGAATAAAAGGCATTGTTATGGCGAATATAGGGGCCGAACCGACCAATTGCCACTGTCATGTCTTTTTCTTCGTAGACACCTATTTTTTTAGGGAGTTTAAATAACTCTAATGCTTCTTCTAGACTGATCGTTTCGATCATTTGGCCGGAACGCAGGCTAGCAAATACTGGTTTTTCGTCGTCGTCTGCGGTACCTACTTGCACAAGTGGCCCAAAGCGGCCGATTCTGACACTTACTTGTTTACCTGTTTGCGGGTCGGTTCCCAATATTCGTTCGCTACTGGCGCGATCGGCATTTTCTATAGTATTTTTAACTTCCTTATGAAATGGGCCATAAAAATTATGAAGCATTGCCGTCCATTCTTTAAGTCCATTTGCGATTTCATCGAATTCTTTTTCTACTATAGCTGTAAAATTAAAGTCGACAATATCTTTAAAATGTTCAACTAAAAAATCGTTAACTAAAATTCCTATATCAGTAGGGAAGAGCTTTGCTTTTTCTGCACCTGTAATTTCTGTTTTTTTGTCTGCTCGGGTAGTGCCATCCGTTAGCGTTAACACACTGTAATTACGTGCTTTGCCATCCCGATCTTCCTTTACCACATAGCCCCTGTTTTGAATAGTGGAAATCGTTGGTGCATATGTTGATGGTCTGCCTATACCCAAATCTTCCAATTTTTTTACTAAACTGGCCTCTGTATAGCGTGCCGAAGGTCTGCTGAACCTTTCTGTTGCCACCATTTCTTTAAGACCAAGGTTTTGACCTTTTTGGAGTTGAGGAAGAAGTGTATTGTCACCCGATTCTTCAACGTTAACTTCGCTTTCCTCATCGGTTGATTCGAAATAGACCTTTAGGAATCCGTCGAATTTCATAACCTCGCCATTGGCAGTAAATTCTTCGCTACGGGTGGATACGGTAATTTTAGCGATTGTTTTTTCAAATTCAGCTTCGCTCATCTGCGAAGCGATGGCGCGCTTCCAGATAAGTTCATATAGACGGCGTTCGGAATTATCGCCATCTACTGAATGTTGATTGAAGTAAGTTGGACGAATGGCCTCATGCGCTTCCTGTGCGCCTGCAGATTTAGTTTTATATTGCCTTCTTTTATGGTATTTATCGCCATAGGCCGAGCGGATTTCTTGTTCCGCTGCTTGTAATGCGGTGTCGCTTAGGTTCACAGAGTCGGTACGCATATAAGTAATCTTTCCAGATTCATATAAACGTTGCGCAATACTCATCGTTCTAGCTACAGAATAGCCTAGTTTTCTACTGGCTTCTTGTTGTAGGGTAGAGGTAGTAAAAGGTGCTGCAGGGTTACGTTTGCTTGGCTTTGTTTCTAAACTTCTTACTTCGTACGAAGCGTTAATACAATCAGTTAAAAAACGTTCAGCTTGCTCGATAGTAGCAAAACGCTGAGATAATTCGGCTTTGAATAATTCTTTTTTATGTTCGCTGGTAAAGAAAATGGCGACAACGCGAAAGGCAGCTTCGGGTTGGAATTTATTTATCTCGCGTTCTCTATCAACCAATAAACGCACAGCTACAGATTGCACACGTCCAGCAGAAAGAGATGGTTTTACTTTCTTCCATAATACAGGCGAAAGTTCGAAACCAACAAGTCTATCGAGAACACGCCTGGCTTGTTGTGCATTAACTAAATTAAAATCAATTTTACGAGGTTGTTCGATGGCTTTTAAAATGGCAGGTTTAGTTATCTCATGGAAGACTATACGTTTAGTGCTGGCATCTGTTAGATTTAAGGTTTCATAAAGGTGCCAGGAAATAGCTTCTCCTTCACGGTCTTCATCGGAGGCGAGCCATACAGTTTCGGCTGCCTTTGCTAGCTTCTTTAATTCGCTTACTACAGCTTTTTTATCTGCCGGGACTTCATATTTTTGCGTAAAATTATTTGCCGTGTCGATGGCGTCATCGGTTTTGACCAAATCGCGGATGTGGCCATAACTTGATTTAACTAAAAAATCTTTGCCTAAATATCCTTCTATTGTTTTTGCTTTCGCAGGTGATTCTACAATTAATAAATTCTTTGCCATTCAGTATCTTGATTTTTGCAAATAAAGGTATTTATTCATGTTTTAGCAAACTGTGGTTACCTTTTTAATAAAAAAAGCCGAAGATTTAAATGCTTCGGCCGTGGCAAACTTACTCATTAAAAGTAAATATTTTAATTTTTACTTTTAAATGTCGTAAAATTTACATCAAAAAACCGCCTCCTAATAAATCTTTCCCTTCATAAAATACAGCGGATTGTCCTGGAGCGATGCCTTTTACATGATGATGGAAATCGACCTTTATCATTCCATTTTCTTCTACGATATTGCTAAGCATACCAGCATCCTTATATCTAATTTTTGTAATAGCTTCTATAGGATCTTTTAAACTGTCGTATTTAACCAGGTTAAAATTTCTAACATAAGCAGCACCTTGCTCAAGCTCATTCTCGTTACCGAGAACAACAGTATTACTTTCTGGCAAGATTTGTACAACAAATACAGGGCGGCCAAGTGCAATGCCCAATCCTTTTCTTTGCCCAATGGTATAATATGGGTAGCCTGCGTGCTGGCCAACTACGGTGCCGTCTGTTAAGATGAAATTACCTGGGCCTACACGTTCGTCTATATCTTCTACCCGATGGCGCAGAAAGGCTCTATAGTCGTTATCTGGCACAAAGCAGATTTCATAACTTTCAGATTTACTAGCTAACTCCGTTTGGCCCATCTCAAGAGCCATTTGCCGTATTTCTGTTTTGGTAAAGTTTCCTAAAGGGAATTTAGTGCGGGCTAAATTTCTTTGCGATACACCCCATAATACATAAGATTGATCTTTATGCTCGTCTCTGCCTTTTGAAATTACATAACGGTCATTCTCTTGTAAACGGATATTCGCATAATGGCCAGTGGCGATAAATTCACAATCGAGTTTATCTGCTCGTTTTAGTAGCGCTTCCCATTTAATATGCGTGTTACAAAGCACGCAGGGATTAGGGGTACGGCCTGCCAGGTATTCGTCAACGAAATTGTCGATAACAAAATCGCCAAATTCGTTCCTGATATCTAAAATATAATGAGGGAAACCATAACCAACGGCTAAGGCACGTGCATCGTTTATACTGTCTAGACTACAGCAGCCTGTTTCTTTTGAAGAGCCCCCCGAGGATGCATAATCCCAGGTTTTCATGGTTAATCCGATTACTTCGTAACCTTGCTCATGAAGCATAACTGCGGCTACAGAACTGTCTACCCCGCCGCTCATTGCAACTAAAATTCGTCCGTGCTTGCTCATATTGTGAAAATAAAGGGCAAAGATAAAGCTAAATTTTAGAATGCCAGCTGTCGGGCAGTCAGTTAAATGTAATTCTATAGTCGCAAAAAGTAAAAAGCGAAAAGCTTAAGGTGAAAAAGCTTGGATCAAGCTCCTTGGCCTAAGCTTATGCTAAGTGCTCCATCAATCGTGAATGTACTGCCGGTAACATAATCGCTATCGGAAGAGGCTAGATAAACCGCTAAAGCGCCGAGTTCTTCAGGTTTGCCTGCCCGTTTCATTGGGATATACGCTTCTTTTTCAAGAAGAACGTCTTTATTTTCAACGGCTTCCTGATTCATTCGTGTAAGAATCATTCCTGGGGCAATATTATTAACACATATTCCTTTAGGTGCTAATTCTAAAGCAAGACTTCTGCTGAAGTTTTTAACGCCTCCCTTTGAGGCGTTATAATCTGCGTTGCCCGCCGTACATACTTCTTCATGTATAGAACTCACAATGATTATTTTTACGCCAGCAAATTTATTTTTTCTCAAACGTAGAAATTCCCGACAACAGAAGAATGCGCCATATAGATTTGTTTTAATACATTTGTCAAAGACTTTGGTGTCCATTTCCATTACCGGAACAGCACTTCCGTTTACGCCAGCATTGCTTACGAGGATATCTATTTTTCCGAACTGTTTCGTAGCCTTTCCGAATACGTCTTTTACGCTTTCTTCATCACTCACGTCTAATTGATAAGTAGAAACATTTACCTGAAGCTTTTTTAGTTTTTTTTCTACCTTTTCGGCGTTTTTCCTATTGGTATGATAAGTAATTATAATATGTGCACCCTCGGCAGCAAATGCTTCTGCTATTGCCTTCCCGATGCCCGAATCAGACCCGGTGATTAGCGCGACCTTATTTTTGAGTTTACCCATAATTCTATTGGCGTTAAAAATAAATGTTAGTTAGCTTTTTCTGAACAATAAAAAATCAAATTTCTATGCCATTTTCCGTAACTTGCATATAAAACACAAGTTGCCTAAGTTTGTTGGCGTTGGCTGATTAAAACTTATATAAACCGAATTAATATGGATAAAAAAGATAGAAGGAGTAAAGCTTGGTTTTCCCGCGAGGGTAAAGAAGGGTTTATCTACCGTGCTTGGATGAAAAATCAGGGGATACCGCATGACATGTTTGATGGTCGGCCAGTAATCGGTATTTGCAATACTTGGTCGGAATTAACTCCTTGTAATGCGCATTTCAGAGATTTAGCAGAATCCGTTAAAAAGGGTGTTTTGCAAGCTGGCGGCTTTCCGGTTGAATTTCCGGTAATGTCTTTGGGCGAAACTTTAATTAAACCAACGGCTATGTTATACCGGAACCTCGCAAGTATGGATGTAGAGGAATCAATCAGGGCTAATCCACTAGATGGTGTGGTGCTGCTCTGCGGTTGTGATAAAACGACACCGTCTTTGCTAATGGGAGCATGCAGTGTTGATATACCTACAATTGTTGTGTCGGGTGGTCCCATGTTGAAGGGGCATTGGAAGGGAACGGATATCGGCACATCTGATGTGTGGCGATTTGATGCTGCTTTTAAATTAGGGGAAATAAGCGAGGAAGAGTTTATTGATGCAGAAGCCTGCATGGCTCGGACGCAAGGGAATTGTGCTGTAATGGGAACGGCAGCCACAATGGCAACGATGGTGGAGGCACTCGGCATTAGCCTGCCCAATAACGCAACGATACCGGCAGCGGATTCTAGGAGGAAGGTGTTAGCACAATTATCTGGCCGACGCATAGTCGAAATGGTGGAAGAAGACCTTAAACCGAGTGATATCCTTACCCGGGAGGCTTTTGAGAATGCTATTATGGTTAATGCTGCAATAGGTGGTTCTACCAATTTTGTGATCCATCTGTTAGCAATAGCGGGTAGACTGGGAATTCCGCTAACGCTAGATGATTTTGATAGACTTTCTCAACGTATTCCGCTGTTAGCTAATGTTCAACCATCGGGAAAATTCTATGTTGAAGATTTATACTATGCGGGGGGCATTCCAGCGGTAGTAAATGAATTGAAAAGTTTTATGCATCTACAAGCCAAAACAGCAAATGGTTTGGTTATTGGAACGAACAGCGAGAAAGCTTCTATATACGACCCTAACATTATTGCATCGATTGACAAACCCTTTAAGCCTGAGTCTGGAATAGCGGTTTTAAAGGGGAACTTGGCGCCCGAGGGCGCTATCGTTAAGCCTTCTGCGGCAAGCCCACACTTAATGAAGCATCGAGGAAAGGCTGTAGTTTTTGAAACTATTGAAGATTATCATGCACGCGTTGATTTGCCTGATTTAGAAGTTGACGAAAACTCGGTGTTGGTATTAAAAAACGTAGGGCCAAAAGGCTATCCCGGTATGGCAGAAGTGGGTAATATGGCACTGCCAAAAAAGATTTTGGAAAAAGGGATTACCGATATGGTGCGGATTTCAGATGGTAGGATGAGTGGAACGGGCTTTGGGACAGTTATTCTCCATGTATCTCCAGAGGCTGCCGCGGGTGGACCACTCGCTTATGTGAAAAACGGTGATATCATAGCTATAGACGTAAAAGAAAGACTAATTAACCTCGAAGTAAGCGATGGGGAGTTGGAAGAGCGTAAGCAAACGATGCCTTTGTTAGGTCTTGCTGTTGAGAGAGGCTACGTGGGCTTATACATTAAACATGTTGAACAAGCACATTTAGGGGCCGATTTCGATTTTTTAAGAGGTGGGTCTGGAAGCGATGTGCCAAGGGATTCGCACTAACATAACCGTTTATGAATCTAATTATTCATAAACGGTTATTTGCTTTTTTTAAAAATGCATTTTTTCTACTTCTGCAGCGGTTTGTTCTACCTTCTTTTTTAACTCCTGTTTAAAATTCAGGATATTTTGTGCTAATTGCTCATCAGCGATGGCCAGAATTTGAGCAGCTAATAAACCAGCATTCTTTGCTGCATTCAATGCCACTGTTGCCACGGGTATACCATTTGGCATTTGTAAAATGGATAGAATAGAATCCCAACCATCAATTGAGTTTGAAGATTTTACGGGTACACCAATTACTGGAAGATGGGTTATTGAAGCCACCATGCCCGGTAAATGAGCTGCACCGCCTGCACCGGCAATAATTACCTTTAGCCCCCTCGCGGCAGCTGATTTAGCGTATTCAAACATACGTTCTGGAGTTCTGTGAGCTGAAACAATGGAAACCTCTATTTGTACACCCAATTCTTTTAATATAGTAATGGCGTCTTCCATTACAGGAAGATCTGACTTGCTCCCCATGATAATTCCTACTGAAGGAAATTGGCTTGATTGCATATTAAATTTTTATATATTAAGCAATTACTCTAATTGTCTCCCGAACCTTTTTTGCAATTTCGATTGCTTTATCACGATTTTCATTGATAATAGTGACATGCCCCATTTTGCGAAAAGGTTTTGTGAACTTTTTACCGTAGAGATGGATATACACCTCGTTTTCCGACATTATTTCCTCTAGACCTTCATATACAGCCAAACCCTCGTAATCCTCTTCGCCCAAAAGATTGATCATTACCGCATTGCTTCTTGCGGCGGTGTTGCCAAGAGGTAAATTAAAAATAGCTCTTAGATGCTGTGCAAATTGAGAAACAAAATTTCCCTCGATGGTATGATGCCCGCTATTGTGCGGTCTAGGAGCCAATTCATTGACTAGGATCTTACCTTCTTTAGTTAAAAACATTTCAACCGCTAGTAAACCCACTATTTGCAAGTCTTCTGCAATTTTAATGGCTAGCTGTTCGGCTTGTTGTTGTATTTCAAAGGATAGAACTGATGGAGAAATAAGGAACTCTACCAAATTAGCCTGTGGATTAAATTCCATTTCTACCATCGGAAATGTAGCAACACTACCATTATCATTTCTAGCAACAATTACTGCTATTTCTTTTTCAAATACTACCCATTGTTCTATTAAGCTAGGTGCTTCGAAGGCATTAGCTAAATCTTCTTCTTCTACTATTTTATATACGCCCTTTCCGTCGTAACCATCTTTTCTTAATTTTTGTATGTAAGGAAAAGGAATAAGTGCATCCTTTAGGTTGTCTTTAGTGGAAATCAGTTGAAAAGGCGCTGTAGGAATATCGTTTTGTTTGAAAAACTGCTTTTGGAGACCTTTATCTTGTATTAAGCGAATAACCCGGGCTTGTGGATAAACCGTAATGCCTTCTTCCTCAAGCTTCTCTAAAGCATCTACATTTACTTTTTCTATCTCAATAGTAAGCATATCTACTTGTTTCCCAAATTTATAAACCGTTTCAAAATCATTTAATGAGCCTGTTTCAAATCTGTCGCACAGTTTTTTGCATGGTGCATCAGGGTCTGGATCTAATACAGATACACTAATATTTAAATTGACTGCTTCTTGGATTAACATACGGCCTAATTGGCCGCCTCCGAGAATACCTAAGCGTAAATCGCCATAAAAATCTTTTTCCATAATTGCTTTAGTTAAGTTGCTTAAGGTGCTGCCTAACTAGTTGTTGCGTTTTTTTTAAGTGTTTTATTGATGTTATTTTTTTCTAAACTGATTTTTTTCTGAAGTTCTAAAAAAGCACCTATTAGCGCTTCGGGCCTCGGTGGGCAGCCTTGTACATATACGTCTACCGGAATTATTTTGTCGACCCCTTTTACCACATGATAACCATGTTGCCAATAAGGGCCGCCGCAATTTGAGCAGGACCCCATGGATATTACATATTTTGGTTCGGGCATTTGCTCGTATAGCAATTTAATTCTATCGGCCATTTTAAAGGTAACTGTACCTGCAATAATAATAACATCAGCTTGCCTTGGAGAAGCCCTCGGGAATACGCCATATCGATCTAGGTCGTATGTAGCGGCCATAGCTCCCATCATTTCAATAGCACAGCAAGCAATACCAAAACTGACGGGCCACATAGACGAAAGACGAGCCCAATTTAAGAGATCATCTAATTTGGCAACGATAATGCCACCGTCGGCTGTTTGTTTATGATTATCCATTTATGAACCTTTCGTAATGAATTTTGGTTTGAACGCGGGTTTAGGTGCTGTGTTTTCCTGCACTTTTGATGGCTCGGCAGTCTGTGTCGGGATAGCGCCAAAGGGTCTAACTTGATAGTTTTTCTTATTGCTTGCCTCATAGATTTTTTGCGGAATAGTTGTTTGCAGTGCAGGGATTTTCGGACTAGGCTTTATCCACTCTAAATCTCCTTTTTTCCAAACATAAACTAAGCCGACAATTAGGATTCCAATAAAAATAAACATCTCAACGAGCGTATACCAACCCCACCGTCCATCTGCAGCAATGAGCTCGGAAGAGCCGAAAACGGTTGTCCAAGGGAAAATAAAGACCATTTCAACATCAAATAAAAGAAATACAAGGGCGATGACATAAAACCTGGAGTTAAATTGAATCCATGAACTTCCTTGGGAAACTTCACCACATTCGTAGGTGCTTTGTTTGGCGGCAGTAGGTTTCTTGGGAGACAACAGTTTGCCCAACAACAGTGTAAGTAGAACCAAAAGTGTTCCAACTACTAGATAAATAAAGACCTTACCGAACTCTGTAATTTGCGAACCTTCTTCCATACGTTCAAACTTAGATAAATTTCCTTTTATATGCAATATAATCGCGTTGTATATAAAAGAAGTTTATCGGTCTCTCCTCTTCCATTGGAAACTTTTTACAGAGGAAAAATAGTAAAAAAAATTACCAGTAGTAATTAAAGATGCCAATTAGTATTTCAAACAGTATCTTCCTGCTGTGCAAGAATATGGGCGACTATCTGTTTAGCATGAACTCTGGAATTCTCAATAAACCAAAGGTGCGTATTCATCCCGCCACATACTACGCCGGCTAAATACAGTCCTGTAATATTGGTTTCCATTGTCAATTCGTTGTGTTCAGGAATAAGTAAATCGTCGCAAGAGAGATTGAGCCCTAATTTTCTCAGAAATGCAAAGTTGGGCTGGTATCCGGTAAGTGCTAAAACGAAGTCATTAGCTAAAACAATTTGCCCCTCGGGGGTAGTAATATGAACTTTGTCTTCTTCAACAGCAGTTAAACAGCTGTTGAAATAGGCCTTGATAGAGCCTTCTTTGATACGATTGTCAATATCCGGACGTACCCAGTATTTTACTCTCGGACTGATTTCATCTTTTCTGACAACCATAGTAACATCAGCGCCCTTTCTATAAGTTTCTAAAGCAGCATCTACAGAAGAGTTACTGCTGCCTACAACTATAACCTTTTGGTTGGCATAATAATGCGGATCGTTATAGTAATGTTTAACCTTTGGCAATTCTTCTCCCGGGATATCCATCAGGTTTGGTTTATCGTAAAAGCCAATTGCTACGATAACATTTTTTGCTTTATAGTCTCTTTTTGAAGTATGGATAATAAAAAGGTTATCCTTTCTAGACACAGCAAGAACCTCTTCAAATAGATTAACTTTTAAAGTAAATTGTTGCTGAACACGGCGGTAATATTCCAATGCTTCCAACCTTTTTGGTTTGGGATTAGTAGAAACGAAGGGCACATCACCAATTTCTAACTTTTCGGAGGTTGAAAAGAAAGTCATGTGCTGAGGGTAATTAAATAATGAATTAACCAAACAGCCTTTCTCGATTATTAAATAGTTAAGTGCTGCTTTCTCTGCCTCAATTCCGCAAGCCAACCCAATGGGTCCGCCCCCTATGACAATAATGTCGAACACATCCATATTAAAAGAATAGTCAATAAGTTTGACGTAACTTATTGACTTTATGTTGTTGTTTAAAATTTATTTACCCGCTGCTTTAGCGTGGTCAGCTAAAAATTGAGCTAAGCCGCTATCGGTAAGTGGGTGCTTTAATAATGCTAAAATAGCAGATAAGGGGCCGGTCATTACATCGGCACCAATTTTTGCACACTCAAGTATATGAATAGTATGCCGTATCGAAGCAGCTAATATTTGTGTCTCGTAAGCATAATTATCGTATATTAAACGAATATCTTCAATTAGCCCTAATCCGTTTGTTGAGATGTCATCTAAACGGCCAATAAATGGGGAAACGTAAGTAGCACCTGCTTTGGCTGCTAAAAGTGCTTGGCCAGCGGAGAAAACCAAGGTACAATTAGTTTTGATGCCTTCACTGTTGAAATACTTAATCGCTTTTATTCCATCTTTTATCATGGGTACCTTTACCACGATTTTGTCGTCTAATTTTGCAAGTTCGTGGCCTTCTTTAATGATGTTTTCATAGTCTGTGCTAATTACCTCAGCACTAACATCTCCATCAACAATGGCGCATATCGCTTTATAATGTTCGATTACATTTTGATCGCCGCTAATGCCTTCTTTTGCCATTAAACTCGGATTGGTGGTAACACCGTCTAAAACACCTAAATCTTGCGCTTCTTTTATTTGCTGCAGATTGGCGGTATCTATAAAAAACTTCATCTGTATATAATTTACTGTTTGGATTTGATTGCAGCAAAAGTAACCAATATTTGCTATTCTAGTATAGATAAATAAAAAAGAGTGGAAACAAAAAAAGGGCAAGCCCCTTTTATCGCACCGCTCAACCTTTTACCCTTGCTGTGTTCCCACCCTGGGGGAGTTCAAAGGGAGCTGGTCGTAAAAGACTTACCCACCGCAAAAGTAGCAAAAAAACCTGAAGTGTAAACTTCTTTTTTGAAATCACCTGTATGCGCTTGTTAATCAGCTTGTTTGTTTTTGAGAGGGATTTCGTTACATTCATCTAAAAAAAATATATCATCTTGATTTGCGATTTTTTTAAGTATATGCATGTATTCTAGATATTTCGTCAATTTTTTATCAAAAAAAATAATAAAAACTTAATTTTGTAGAATAATAATATTATTTTAGCAATCTATTTAAGCTAAGCAATAACAATGACAGTTGAAGATATGGAAGAACAGGGATTATATCGTTCTGATTTTGAGCATGATGCGTGTGGGGTGGGCTTTGTAGCTCATTTAAAAGGGTTAAAAAGTCATCGCCAAGTACAAGATGCGTTAACTATGTTGGAAAACATGGAGCATCGCGGTGCTTGCGGCTGCGATGAGGAGAGTGGTGATGGAGCTGGTATTATGATTCAGATACCACACGAGTTTTTATGGGAGGAGTGCAGTAAATTAGACATCATGTTGGGGGAGCCAGGATACTACGGTGTTGGAATGACATTTTTGCCGAAAGACAAAGTTCTGAATGAAAAATGCATTGATTTGATTAAAGATGCGGCGAGACAGTTAAATCTCAATTTTTTAGGCATTAGGAATGTTCCGGTAACACCTGATGGAGTAGGGGTTACGGCTTTGAGTGCCGAACCTTTTATCATACAGTTTTTTTTAGAACGGCCCAAAGGGATTCGCAATACGGCAGATTTTGATCGGAAATTATTTGTACTTCGACGGTTACTTGTTAAAAAGGTTAAAGAGGAATTACCAGAAGTTAATGAACAATTTTATATTCCCTCACTTTCTAGTACGACCGTTATTTATAAGGGGCAATTAACTACTTATCAGGTACGTTCCTATTTTAGTGATTTGTCTGATGAACGTGTAATGTCGGCCTTTGGCTTAGTGCATTCTCGTTTTTCTACTAATACTTTCCCTTCATGGAAATTAGCCCAACCTTTCCGTGTTGTGGCACACAATGGCGAAATAAATACATTAACAGGTAATTTAAACCGTTTTTATGCTGGCTTACGCTCTATTTCCTCCCCTTATTTTAGTGATGAAGAGTTAGAGATTTTATTGCCCGTAGTAGACCCGGGTTTGTCTGATTCAGCGTCATTGGATAATGTAGTTGAATTGCTTTTACATAGTGGGCGTTCTTTACCACATGTGATGTTAATGTTGGTACCCGAGGCTTGGGATGGGAACAGTTCTATGGATCCATTACGCAAAGCATTTTATGAATACCATGCAACTATAATGGAACCTTGGGATGGACCTGCCGCGCTATGTTTTACTAATGGTAGCACAATTGGTGCTATGTTGGATCGTAATGGTTTAAGGCCACTTCGTTATGCGGTTACCAATGATGATAGGGTGGTGGTTGCTTCTGAAGCTGGCGCATTGCCAATAGATGAGCAGACTATTATTAAGAAGGGGCGCCAACAGCCAGGAAAAATATTCTTGGTTGATATGGAAAAAGGGGAAATTTTAAGTGATGCCGATATTAAACATGAGCTTGCTAGCAAACAGCCTTATGGTGATTGGTTAGAGCAATATAAAATTAATATTAAGGACCTTGCCGATCCTAGAGTAACCTTTACCTATCTTTCTAAAGAATCTGTATTTAAATATCAACAAACATTTGGCTATTCCAGAGAAGATGTTGAGGGGATATTAATTCCCATGGCATTGGATGGAAAAGAGCCTATCGGCTCTATGGGTACCGATGTTCCGCTAGCTGTGTTATCAGAACACCCGCAACATCTAAGCAGTTATTTTAAACAATATTTTGCGCAGGTAACCAATCCACCTATTGATCCGATCAGAGAACGCTTAGTGATGAGCTTATCAACCTTTATTGGTAATTCTGGAAATATTTTGGATGAAGACAAGATGCATTGTCACTGCGTAGCTTTAGAACATCCAATTGTTACTAGTAGAGACCTTGAAAAACTCAGGAGTATAGATACCGGAATATTTCAAGCTAAAACCTTGCAGACTTATTTCAAGGCTGATGGAAGAAGTGGTTCGTTAGAAGATGGTTTGGCTCGCTTATGCCGTTATGCTGAAGATGCCGTGCGTGATGGTTTTGAGGTTTTAATTTTATCAGATCGGGCGATTGATTCTCAGCATGCTGCAATACCATCACTATTAGCGGTTTCAGCAGTACACCATCATCTGATAAAAACCGGTTACCGCGGAGCGGTTGGTTTGGTTGTTGAAGCCGGCGACGTGTGGGAGGTTCATCACTTTGCTTGTTTATTAGCTTTTGGAGCTACTGCGATAAATCCTTATATGGCTTTAGCTTCTATTCGTACGTTGAAAGAAGAGGGGGTGATAGATACCACACTTACCTGGCCTGAACTCTCTAAAAATTATGTAAAGGCTATTTGTGGCGGACTGCTAAAGATTTTCTCTAAGATGGGAATATCTACATTACAATCTTATAATGGCGCTCAGATATTTGAAGTATTAGGTATCCATAAAGACGTAGTGGACAAATATTTCTGTGGCGCTGTTTCGCGTATTGGTGGATTAGGACTTGACGATATTGCCCGTGAGGTTTTGAGCAAACATCATCGTGGCTTCAATAGCGAGAAGAAAACCAGTTTATTGCCAGAAGGAGGACTGTATCAGTGGCGCAGAAGAGGGGAAGCCCATTTGTTCAACCCTTCTACCGTTCATTTGCTGCAACAGGCGTGCCGGACAGGTGATTATGACGTCTATAAACAGTATGCATCCCACATTAATAATCAAAAGGAGAGGATGTATACGTTAAGAGGACTTTTTGACTTCGCTAAACACCGCTCACCTATTTCAATTGAGGAAGTGGAACCTGCGGAAAATATCATGAAGCGTTTTGCAACGGGTGCAATGTCATTTGGTTCGATATCGCACGAAGCCCATAGTACCTTGGCTATTGCAATGAATAGAATAGGGGGAAAGAGCAATACCGGTGAAGGAGGAGAGGATGAAATGCGCTATAAAGTGCTTCCTAATGGTGATTCTATGCGATCTGCTATTAAACAGATTGCGTCTGCACGTTTTGGCGTCACCTCGCATTATTTAACGCAAGCAGATGAGTTACAAATTAAAATGGCACAGGGTGCCAAGCCTGGAGAAGGGGGACAATTACCTGGACATAAGGTAGACGAGTGGATTGCACGTGTTCGTCATGCAACACCCGGAGTAGGATTAATTTCTCCGCCTCCACATCATGATATTTATTCTATCGAAGACTTAAAGCAACTGATTTTTGACCTCAAAAATGCTAACCGTGAAGCACGTATTAATGTCAAATTAGTATCGAAGGCTGGGGTAGGTACTATTGCTGCAGGAGTGGCTAAAGCGCACGCTGATGTAATTTTAATTGCTGGTTATGATGGCGGTACAGGCGCCTCTCCAATTAGCTCTATTAAACACGCGGGTTTACCATGGGAGCTTGGTTTAGCGGAAGCACAGCAAACACTGGTAAAGAATCAACTGCGTAGCCGTGTGGTATTGCAAACTGATGGACAATTAAAAACTGGACGTGATTTAGCGATAGCAGCATTATTAGGTGCAGAAGAGTGGGGAGTGGCAACGGCAGCGCTTGTAGCAGGTGGCTGTATCATGATGCGTAAATGCCATTTAAACACCTGTCCGGTAGGAGTAGCCACACAAGACCCGGAACTACGCAAGTTGTTTACAGGTAAGCCCGAAGATATTGTTTATTTATTTAGATTTTTAGCTGAAGAGCTGCGGGAAATTATGGCAAGTCTCGGCTTTAAAACTATAAACGATATGGTGGGAAGAACACAATTCCTCAAGGTGCGTGAGGATATCAATCATTGGAAGGTTAATAAGCTTGATTTATCTGGCATTTTATATGCACCTCAAAATCCTTCTGGCAAAAGCCTATATCAGACCGAATCGCAAGATCATGGTATGGATATGATTTTGGATTGGGGCATGTTAAAACAAGCGGGTAAGGCATTGGAAGGTAGAACCCCGGTGTTCGGTACTTTCCACGTTAAAAATACGGATCGAACAATAGGAACCCTTTTATCTAACGAGGTATCGAAAATCTATGGTTCAGAAGGCCTACCGGATAATACCATTAACTTTAAGTTTATTGGCTCGGCTGGGCAAAGCTTTGGAGCTTTTGCGGCAAAAGGACTGTCGTTTGAGTTAGCAGGGGAGGCAAATGACTATGTAGGAAAAGGCTTATCTGGCGCGCAACTTTCAATTTATCCAGTTGGCGATAGCCAATTGGTTCCACATGAAAATATTATCATTGGTAACGTTGCTTTATATGGCGCTACATCTGGCCATTTATTTGTATGCGGCCAAGCCGGCGAGCGTTTTGCCGTACGTAATTCTGGTGCAACTACTGTGGTAGAAGGAGTGGGAGATCATGGTTGCGAGTATATGACGGGAGGAAGAGCGCTAATCCTTGGCGAAACCGGTAGAAATTTTGCTGCAGGGATGAGTGGCGGAATAGCTTGGGTGTACGATATCAATGGAACATTTAAAGATCGGTGTAATTTGGAAATGGTTGATTTGGATCCGCTGGATGCTGAAGATGAAACACAAATAACCAATTTGTTGAAAAGACATATCAATTTAACAAATAGTACATCGGCTACAAATATATTAAGCAATTGGAAAAATGAACGCAGTTTGTTTATAAAGGTGTTCCCTAAAGAATATAAGAGAGTTTTACAAGCGAAATTAGTTGAGGCATAATTTATTATTAGGTAAGAGAAATGGGAAAAGTAACAGGGTTTAAAGAGTTTGAAAGAAAACTCCCCACTAAAGATGCTCCCCAAGAGCGACTAAAGAATTATAAGGAATTTGTTCACAGCTTTAGTGAGGAAGAATTAAATACGCAGGCAGCACGTTGTATGAATTGCGGGATTCCGTTTTGCCATTCGGGTTGCCCTTTGGGAAATGTAATTCCTGAGTTTAATGACGCAGTATACGACGGTAAATGGGAGGACGCATTCGAAATTCTATCTTCAACTAATAATTTTCCTGAATTTACTGGAAGAATATGCCCAGCGCCCTGCGAATCGGCCTGTGTGCTTGGTATTAATCGCTCGCCTGTTGCTATAGAAGAAATTGAGAAGCACATTGCTGAAATTGCTTACCAGAAGGGTTTTGCAAAAGCAAAACCTGTTACGTTGAAAACAGGTAAAGCTGTTGCCGTGATAGGCGCTGGTCCTGCGGGCTTAGCCGCAGCTGCACAACTCATTAAGGTGGGACATGAAGTAACGGTATATGAGCGTGATGATAAACCGGGCGGGTTATTGCGTTACGGTATTCCAGACTTTAAACTGGAAAAATGGGTAATTGACAGACGGGTTGAACTTATGAAACAAGAAGGCGTAATATTTAAGTGTAATGCCGAGGTTGGCGTGAATGTGCCGGCCGAAGAACTTAAATCATTTGACGCAGTAGTTTTAACCGGCGGTTCTACCATTCCAAGAAATCTAAATATTCCAGGCAGAGAATTGAATGGAGTACATTTTGCTATGGAGTTTTTGAAACAGCAAAATAAACGCGTTGGCGAGTCCACTTATCAAGAAGAAGATATTCTGGCTACAGGTAAAAATGTGCTGGTAATAGGTGGTGGAGATACCGGATCTGATTGTGTGGGCACATCGAATAGGCAAGATGCCAAAACGGTTGCGCAATTTGAATTAATGCCGAAGCCCCCGGGCCAGCGTACAGAGACTATGCCTTGGCCTCTGTATCCGATGTTATTAAAAACAACCTCATCGCATGAAGAGGGGTGTGAGCGTTTCTGGAGCATTAGCACTAAAGCTTTTATTGGCGACGATAAGGGAAACTTAAAAGGAGCATTAATTGTTGATCTGGCTTGGGAAACCGATACAATGGGACGCCCTGTTAAATTTGCTGAGGTGCCTGGCTCTGAACGTGAAATACCCTGCGAACTGGCTTTGCTGGCTATGGGATTTTTACACCCGCAGCATGAGGGTTTATTGAAACAATTAGGAGTTGAATTAGATGCGCGCGGTAATGTAAATGCTAAGGAAGGGAATTACAAAACTACGGTGGATAATGTATTTGTTGCAGGAGATATGCGTAGGGGTCAGTCTTTAGTAGTTTGGGCTATCTCGGAGGGTAGAGAATGTGCTAAAAAAGTAGATGAGTATTTGATGGGCGCATCAACTCTGGAAAGCAAAGACTCTATTGCAGAATACGCCTAAAACAAGGTTTTTGGTGATATTCATGATACTAGTTAGGCGGCACTTCTGCTTTTAGGAGTTGCCGCTTTTTAATTTTAGCTTGGCGTAAAAATCCCATAAGACGATTCCGGCTGATATTACAATGTTGAATGAGTGCTTGGTTCCGAATTGCGGAATTTCTATACAAGCATCTATCATCTTCATGGCTTCTTCAGAAACGCCATTCACTTCATTTCCAAAAATTAATGCATATGAATCGGCAGAGCTAGGTTTAAATTGATGTAGCAGGGTACTTCCTTCGGCCTGCTCGATAGCAATTATTTTTTTCTTTTCTTTTTTAAGCTGAATAATAGCCTCTTCTACATCCTGAACGTAAGACCATTTTATAGACTGCGTAGCACCCAATGCTGTTTTCTCGATGTCGCGATGGGGAGGAGTACCTGTAATGCCGCAAAGGATGATGCGTTCTACTGCAAAGCCATCTGATGTTCTGAAAATAGAACCTACGTTGTGTAAACTTCTAACGCTATCAAGTACTACGGTTACGGGGAGTTTTTCCTGCTGTTTAAACTCCTCAATACTTGGACGTAAAAGCTCATTCATAGTTAATTTACGCATTTTGTATAGGTATAAACAAAAAAGACCTGAACGAATTCAAGTCTCTAGAGTAAAAATTTTTAACGGCTTTCTATTTGCTTTTTGCAGAAAGCTGATCTAAAATAGCATTATTCTTTACGAGTTGGCTATTTTTTGGCTCTTTTGATTTACTGCCAATTTCAATATTACGACCGAGTTTCAAAAATTGAACTTCCATGCGTGATACTGTTTTATTTCTTCTGTCTTTTCTTTTTAAGCGTGTTACTCCCATTGCTTTTATACTTTTAATAGTCTTTAAATGAGGTCGGAAGCGGATTCGAACCGCTGTAGGAGCTTTTGCAGAGCTCAGCCTAGCCACTCGGCCATCCGACCCTTCTTTCCGTTAAGGCATGCAAAAATAGCAAAATAATCTTTCTTTACTAATTTTTTTAAATTTTTATCTTATAGACTGCCTTTTTAGTTCAGAACAGAATATTGCCGCAGATACAGCTACATTCAGCGATTCTGCCTTTCCAAAACTAGGAATGGTAATTCCTTTAGCCTGATTCATCAGCAGGTGGCTTATTCCATTGCCTTCATTACCAAGGAGTATAAGGCCTTCATTTCCAAAATCGGTTTCATAGATAGATTGGCCTGACAATGACGCAGCATAAACCGGAAGTTTCGTTTCCGATAAAAATTTGGATAAATCTACATAAGAAATAGATACATGAGCCAGCGACCCCATGGTTGCTTGAACTACTTTGGTATTAAATACATCAACCGTATCGTTGGAGCAAATAACATTTGATATTCCAAACCAATCTGCTGTGCGGATGATTGTTCCTAGATTTCCGGGGTCTTGAATGGTGTCCAGAACAAGAGAAAAATTATTGTTTAGATTTTTATCAATTGCATCTTTCTGAGGAGGGATTTCTATTAGGGCTAGAACTCCTTGAGGGGCCTTAAGCGCGCTTATAATGGAGAGCTCCTTTTCAGAAATAACATATTGTTTTATATTTTTCGGAAAAATACCGATTTTTGGCTCTACTTTTGAAAAACAATAAATACTATGGACTATATAATCCGAATGAAGAAATTCCGTTATGGATTTTATACCTTCAACAATAAAAAGACCATGTTCTTTTCTGAACTTTTTTTGATGTAAGGATTTTATAAATTGAAGCTGAGACTTTGGGAGCATCACGATTACTTGACTTATTTTTATTTGCAATTATAGTACTTTTGTCGCTATTTACGTCATCTTGTAGATCCACAAGACTGTTAAATGATGATCAGGCATTAGTTACAAAGGTAAAGTTAAATGGTATAAATAAAGAATTTAAAGATGAAGCCTCTGTATATATTCAAAAAGATATTCAACCCAATTCGTCGATCAACCTTTTTATTTACAATTTTGCCAACAGCAAAAAAGGTAAATATAGAACAGACAAGATAAGAAATGTTGGAGAGCCGCCAAGTATATTGGACAGTTCCCTTGTAGAAATATCAAGGAATCAAATTCAGCGCTTTTTAGCCTCTAAAGGCTATTTTAACGCAGAAGTAAAGAGTGAAATTTACATTAAGCGGAAAAAGGCGAGGATTATTTTTAATGTGCGACAAGGCGCAGCTTTTAAAATACGGAATGTTGAAGAGGAAATAGCTGATCCAGCGCTGGGCGAAATTTATCAGACCTATACTACTCATCACCCTTCTATTAGATCAGGTATGCGCTTTGACGCAGACACTTTGGCAAAAGAACGCGAATCCATATATGACCTGATGAAAAAAAAGGGGTATTATGAATATGTGCGGCAGTATGTACGTTTTGAGATCGATACCAATATGAACGATAATCAGGCAGATTTAAAGCTCTTTATAGATAATCCAGAGGGAAAATATGCTCATACTGTTTTTAAAATAGATAGTAGTAATATCGTTATTAAGAACAGTGATGGAGAACTCGGTGATAGTTTACCCAAGTCCGCATCTTTGCCCGGTGCATTAACCATTTTCGATTATTCATATCGTTTTAGACCCAAACCCTTGGTACGTTATGTGTATCCTAGAAAAGGGGATGTTTTTGACGCGGAGAAGGAAAACCTTACTTACGATCGTTTATATGAACTTAATAGCTTCCGAGCAATTAGAACAACTTATAAAAAGAAAGATTCTACATTATTAACTGTTAACTATGAGCTTATACCGCTCAAGAGAATGTCGAATAGGGTTGAAGGCGAGTACACCTTTTCATCTGGTCGAAGTGGTTTTAATATCGGGAATACCTATACGAATAGAAATTTGTTCGGAGGGTCAGAACAGCTGGAAGTTAAAGCGCGTTACGGAGTGTTATTTGATTCGGGTTTGGGCGGACCGTTATGGAATGATGTTTGGAACAGAGACTTCCAGTTTGGCGCTAACCTGAGTATTCCGCGGTTAATCGTGCCTTTTGGTATTCCCTTGATAGGAAAGAATGGAATGCCACATACGATTTTTTCTACTAATTGGCAGATATTTGATCAATTAAATACCTATAGTAACCGTTATGTGATCAATTCAATTACATATAATTGGTATGATACGAAATATAAGCTACATAGCGTTACACCACTATCGTTAGAGTACCGCTTGGGAAGATTGGATGAAAGCTTTAAAGATACTCTTCAGGCTCAAGGTTATGAGTTATATGTCAAAAGCAATGATCGCGCTTACTTCGGTATCGGCAGTCAATATGCCTATACTTATAATACGTTGCGCTTGAATACCTATGATAATTTCTTGTTCTTTAGAGGAGCCTTAGATTTAAGTGGTAATACACTCAGTTTACTGAGTAACATCATCAATTTTAAGAAAAATGATATTGGGCAGAAAACTATATTGAATGTGCCTTACCTACAGTATATAAAGTCCGAAGTTGATTTCAGAGTATATCGATATTTAGGGGGAGAACGTCAATTTGTTGCACGTGTGAATGCTGGCATAGGAGTTCCTTTTGGAAACAACCAGGAATTCCTAATTTTCGAAAAGCAATTTTTTGGTGGAGGCATGAATGACTTGCGAGCCTGGCAGGCACGAACTTTAGGCCCGGGAAGTTATAATCGCTCTTCCATACCCCAAGACTTGCGAAGGCAACTAAGAAATCTTGACCAGTTGGGGGAAATTAAGCTTGTGAGTAATCTGGAATATCGATTTAAACTTGTAAATGATTTTTTTGGCGCCAAATTAAAAGGTGCGACTTTTACCGATGTGGGAAATATTTGGCGTCTACATAAGACAGATGAAAATCCCGGAGGTGAATTTAAATTTGATAAATTCTTAGGACAAATGGCAATTGGCGCTGGGGCGGGTTTACGTTTTGACTTGGAATATTTTGTATTTCGTTTCGATGCAGGATTGAAAATAAAAGATCCGCAGTTTACAGGAAAAGACCAATGGGTTATCACGGACTTATTTAATAGTAAGGCATTTAAAGCAGACTATGAAAAAACCAACTCTCCAGACAAGTATAATTTTTTACAATATAATTTTGGCATAGGTATGCCATTTTAACGGTTGTTGAACATTAGCTTGATATATGTAAAGAGCTTAAACTAGGATTCAGCTGAATTAATTTATAAAATATTCTTTATTCCATGCATTATTGTTTCGAATGCGCCTTCAAAACTCAAACCTTTGGTGTAGTTAAAGTATGCTAAGGCTAATAGCGCCAAAATAGCAATAAAAATAAGTCGTTTATATAACGATGCTATAAGTAGGATAATGACTGGAACCATAATAAGCGCAATCCAACTTATTTTGAACGGCCTTAGTCCGTCGTCTGACTTGTAAACATAATACAACCTGCTATGCGTACCTTGGAGGTTCTCGTGCTTGATAAATACAAAAGATGATTTATCAATTTCTTGTGGCGAGATAGCCACCCCATTTGTAAAGTATAGCTCTTGCTTAAAACCGTTTATTACAAATGTAAAAGTTCCTGACACTTTATCGGTAGGGATATCAGTTGAGTCGCAAGCAATGATTGCCAATTTGCTGTTTTTTATTAAGTTTTCTTTCAGAATAAAATTATTGATGCTGTAGTGCTGGGAGGCAAAACTATGACTTAAAAGACAAAAGCAATAAACACAAATAATTATTATTTTTGAATGGAATTTCATTACCTGGCATTTTGTCCTCAAACCTAATAAAAATACTCAAAGAAAATGCTTTCTTAAATGCATGTTTTTGTCTCTACTCGCCTAGGAACTCCTTCGCTAAATATAGGACTTGTTATTTACTTGTAAAAAAAGATAAAAAAAACTCTTGAATTAATACTACTAATACGATATACTTTATATATTTGCTTTCAGAAAAATATTGTGAGCTATTCAACTATTTTTTCTTATGTTGATTATTTAACAATGTTTTATTGTTTTTTTTATATTTTTTATAATCGATTTAGTGTTTGTTTAACTTAAAGTGCTGCTATGCTGTATATTAAACACTAAACTAGAATGGTGAAATAACGATGCAAAGTTTTAGAACGGAATTAGAAAACCCAATAGTGGAGCAAGATATTATTAATCTTGAAAAAAAAATTCGTGCTTTTCGTGAAGGGAGTATTCACGACGATAAATTCAAAAGCCTTCGGTTGGCCAGAGGAATTTATGGACAGCGACAACCAGGTGTGCAAATGGTGCGGATTAAACTTCCCTTTGGCAAGGTTACCATGAAACAATTTTTACGGATTGCCGATATTTCAGACGAGTATGGAAGTGGAAACCTGCATTTAACTACACGCCAGGATATTCAGATCCATTTTGTTAGTTTAGACCGCACGCCTGAATTGTGGGCTAAATTAGCAGAAGATGATATAACCATCCGTGAAGCATGTGGAAATACCGTTAGAAATGTAACCGCTTCACCAACAGCAGGTATTGATCCTGACGAACCATTTGATGTTTCTCCTTATGCGCATGCGGCTTTCGCTTATTTTTTAAGAAATCCTATTTGTCAGGAAATGGGCCGTAAATTCAAAATCGCCTTCTCATCAAGTGAAAAGGATACTGCCTATAGCTATGTGCATGATGTAGGTTTAATTCCTAAAATTGATGCCGCGGGAAATCGTGGATTCAAAGTTGTTATAGGTGGAGGATTAGGGGCGCAACCCATGTTGGCATATCCGATATACGATTTTCTACCCGAGGATGAACTGATCCCCTTTATTGAGAACGTTATCAGGGTGTTTGACCGCCATGGCGAAAGAAATAATCGGAATAAGGCTCGTATGAAATATCTTATTCAGAAATTGGGTTTCGAAGAAGTTTTGCGGTTAATTGAGGAAGAAAAAATTGCACTTAAAAATAAAAAATATACGATTGATAAAGATAGTATAGCAAAACCTTTCATTCCATCTACGCCGGTTGTGGAAGAGGTAGACAATTCAGATTTACTGCATTATGAACAATGGCTAAGTACTAACGTTTTCGAACAGAAGCAAAAAGGCTATTTTGGTGTTTATGTAAAAGTATTGATTGGCGATATTAAAACGAATGTAGCCAGAGAATTTATTAATTTAATAAGACCCTTGGTGGCGGATGAGATTCGCGTAACGCAAAACCAAGGCTTACTTTTGAAGTTTGTTCAAAAAGAAAACTTGCCAGCATTGTTTAATGCCCTAAACAAAATTGGTTTTGCTAAAGTAGGTTTTAGTACTGTTGCAGATGTAACTACATGTCCCGGAACAGACACCTGTAACTTAGGTATTTCCAATAGCATGACATTAGCTGTTGTTTTAGAAGACGTAATTTATAATGAATTTCCTGAACTTGCATTTAACAACGATATTAATATAAAAATCAGTGGTTGTATGAATTCCTGTGGTCAGCACGGAATAGCTGAAATAGGATTTCATGGAAGCTCTTTAAAAGCAAACGGTAAAGTTGTGCCGGCCGTTCAGGTAATGCTGGGAGGTGGGACGGTTGGAGATGGAGTAGGTAGGGCAGCTGAGCGGGTTATCAAGACTCCGTCTAAAAGAGCAACCGATGTGCTGCGCACGCTATTGAATGATTTCAAAGCAAATAGTACTGCGGAAGAGCGATTCCATCATTATTATGATAGACAAGGGAAAGATTATTTTTATCAATTGTTAAAGCCCTTGGCCGACCTCACGAATTTATCTGACGACGAATTCGTTGATTGGGGGCATGAGGAAACGTTTAAAACTGCAATTGGTGTAGGGGAGTGTGCGGGTGTAGTAATTGATCTAGTTGCAACTTTACTTTATGAATCTGAAGAAAAGCTTGATTGGGCCAAACAAGCACTAGAGAATAAAGCCTGGGCCGACGGTATATACCACGCTTATAGTACATTTATAAGTAGTGCTAAAGCCATGCTACTTGATAAAGGAATAAATAGTAGTACCCAGATAAAGATCATCAAAGATTTTGATAGCAATTATGTAGAAACAGGAGAAATCAGTTTGGCTAGTACTTTTTCTGATCTTGTGCTAGAAATCAATAAAAATGAGCCTTCAGAATCTTTTGCGAGAGCATATACGGCTCAAGCTGAACAATTTCTATTAATAACGAAAGCTAAAAGGGAAGCTGTATTACAATAATGGGTAAAGAAAATAAAATACCAAAAATAACCTTGGTTGGAGCGGGGCCGGGAGATCCGGAATTATTAACACTAAAGGGCTTCAAGGCACTTCAGAATGCAGATGTAGTACTCTATGATGCATTAGTGGGAGAAGAATTGTTAAAATTCATAAATCCGGAGGCAACCAAGGTTTACGTAGGAAAGCGTTCTGGAGAGCATAGCTATTCACAGGAAGCGGTAAATCGACTTATGGTTGATTATGCGTTAAATTTCGGCCATGTGGTAAGGCTTAAAGGTGGAGATCCATTCGTATTTGGAAGAGGCTATGAGGAACTTGATTTTGCTCTTGCTCAGGGCATAGCTGTGACAATAATTCCCGGTATTTCCAGTGCTATCGGTGTGCCCGGCTTGCAACAGATACCCGTTACCCATAGAGGGCTCAGCGAAAGCTTTTGGGTAATAACTGGAACTACAGCATCGGGCGAAGTTTCTAAAGATATTTATGACGCAGCGCAATCTAAGGCAACAGTAGTGGTTTTAATGGGCTTGAAGAAACTTTCAGCAATTGTCGCCATATTTAAGCAGGCCGGTAAATCGGATTTGCCGGTAGCGATTATAGAAAAAGGTTCAACAAAGGGTGAGAAACTCTTGGTTGGCAATGTGTCTACTATTGTTGAAAGAGCTAAGGAGATTGCGATAGGAGCACCTGCAATCCTTATCTTTGGAGAAGTTGTCTCATTGCATCCTGCATACCAATCGATTAGTCACGCATATGCCTCAATTACTGGAAAATGAAACTGGGCTAGCTTTGCAGCAGGGTGGAAATAACGATAATCAATTATTTCCCGTCTTTATTAAATTAAATACCCTAAACACCTTATTAATAGGAGGGGGAAATATCGGTTTGGAAAAGCTAGAAGCGATGCTTAATAATAGTCAGTTGGCTAGAATAAAAGTTATTGCTAAGGCTTTTACCCCGGCAATAGATGATTTAGCGGTGAAATACACACAAATTAAGCTGGTGGAAAAGGCGTTTGAGCCCAGTGATCTGGACGGCATGCATTTGGTTGTGGCGGCAACTAATGATAATTTGTTAAATGAACAAATTAGATTGGCTGCTAAGGAAAGAAATTTGCTTATCAATGTAGCAGATAAGCCTGATCTTTGTGATTTCTATCTGGGTTCGATAGTCAAGAAAGGTAATCTTAAGATAGCGATATCTACAAATGGAAAATCTCCAACAATTGCCAAGAGAGTTAAACAAGTACTATCTGAAAGCATACCGGATGAAATAGATCAAACACTTCTGCAGATGAGTGAGTTGCGGAATAAGCTTCAGGGTGATTTTTCTGATAAAGTAAGGAAATTAAATGCAGTTACGGCATCGCTAGTAGCGACACCTGATGAAAATACCCGTAAAATAAATTTTAAATGGCTTATCTGGTTGGCCATTATATTCTCAATTACGGTTGGTGTACTGGTTTTTTGGCATAAGGAGCCCGAATTTCAACAATTCCTTACTGAAATTAATCCGGTATTTTATTATTTTTTGATAGCGGGTTTTATCTTTGCTATGGTTGATGGGGCTATAGGAATGTCATATGGTGTCACGTCTTCCTCCTTTTCCTTAGCCATGGGAATTCCACCCGCTCCCGCAAGTATGGGAATACATCTTTCGGAAATTCTAAGTAATGGTATTGCCGGGTGGATGCATTATAAAATGGGGAATGTAAATTGGAAACTCTTTAAACTCCTCTTAATTCCCGGCGTTGTCGGAGCAGTAATCGGAGCTTATCTTTTATCTTCTCTGGAACATTATAGTGCTTATACCAAACCGTTGGTTGCATTATATACAGGTATACTGGGTGTAGTAATTTTATTAAAGGCCCTTGACCATAGGAAGAAAAAAAGAAAGGAAAAAATAGAAAAAATCGGTCTTCTAGGCTTTTTAGGTGGATTCATAGATGCAGCTTTTGGTGGAGGATGGGGATCAATAGTATTGTCAAACTTAATAGCAGGAGGCAGACACCCCTTATTCTCGTTAGGTACAGTGAAAATAACGCGTTTTTTTATCGCTATACTGAGCTCACTGACCTTTATTACCATGCTTGGAGGAGCGCATTGGGAAGCTGTATTAGGAATGATTTTAGGAAGTGCCTTAGCAGCCCCCATAGCTGCTAAGGTTTCCAATAGAATATCGGCCAAAACAATTATGGTTTTGGTTGGGATAATTGTTTTGCTGGTAAGCTTAAGGAATATTACACTATTTCTTATGCATTTATTTGCGGGTTGAACTCGGTAATGAAAAGCTTAGAGCTTTAAAATTTAAGATTGAATAAAGATGAATTTAATAGAGTTAAGAGAAGAGTTGGAAGGTAAAGATATCCTTTCCTCACTGCATTTTTTAGCTGATAAATTTCGGAATAAGATTGTCTTTTCAACCAGTTTTGGCTGGGAAGACCAAGCATTAACGCATCTTATTTTTAGTAATAATATTCCTATCAAGGTTTTTACTTTAGAAACTGGAAGGTTATTTCCAGAAACATACTATGTTTGGAATAGAACCTTGGAAATTTATAATAAGCCCATTCATGCCTATTACCCAACTACCGAGCTTTTAGAAGAAATGGTCAATACAAAAGGGCCAAGTAGCTTTTACGAATCTGTTGAAAATAGAAAGGAGTGCTGTTATATCCGTAAAATTGAACCCCTAAAAAGGGCTCTTAAGGGAAATACGTGCTGGATAACTGGTATAAGAGCAGAGCAGTCTGTAAATAGACAGGATATGAATAATCTGGAATGGGACGAGGGGAACCAAATTATTAAATATCATCCAATTTTTGATTGGACTATGGCTGACGTAAAATCTTTTATAAAAGAGCATCATGTTGTTTATAATACTTTACACGATAAAGGTTTTCCGAGTATCGGGTGTGCACCGTGTACTAGGGCTGTACGGGAGGGCGAGGATTTTCGTGCCGGACGTTGGTGGTGGGAAGATCAATCAAAAAAGGAATGCGGTTTACATGCCGCTCAATAATAATGTACTACAAAATGAGTAAAAACAGTTTAGACTATTTAGACCAGCTTGAAGCAGAGGCTATTCACATTCTTAGGGAAGTTGCTGGTCAATTTGAAAAGCCTGCACTTCTGTTTTCAGGGGGCAAAGATTCAATAACCTTAGTTCGTCTCGCAGAGAAAGCTTTTAGACCAGGAAAATTTCCCTTTCCGCTTGTACATATTGATACAGGTCATAATTTTGAGGAGACTATTGCCTATCGCGATAAAATGATTAATCGTATAGGCGAAAAATTGCTAGTGGGATACGTTCAGGATTCGATTAATGATGGAAAGGCGATAGAACAAAAAGGAAAAAATGCAAGCAGAAATACGCTGCAAACAGTCACCTTGTTGGATACAATAGCTAAGAATGGCTTTGACGCCTGTATCGGTGGCGCCCGTAGAGATGAAGAGAAAGCTAGGGCTAAAGAGCGTATTTTTTCTGTTAGAGATGAGTTTGGCCAATGGGATCCTAAGCGCCAAAGACCCGAGTTGTGGAACATCTATAATGGAAAAATTCATAAGGGAGAGAATGTACGTGTTTTTCCAATAAGCAACTGGACGGAGCTTGATGTTTGGAATTATATCCGTAGGGAAAACATTGAATTACCCTCCATCTATTTTTCTCATGAACGTGATTGTATTACGCGCAATGGACAGTTAATGGCGGCATCGCCATTTCTTAATATGGATCATGAAGATGTGGTTGTGAGAAAGAAGGTTCGTTTTCGTACAGTTGGCGATATGACATGTACTGCAGCAGTTGAGTCTGAAGCATCATATATTGATGATATTATTAGCGAAATCAGCTTGTCGAAAATTAGTGAAAGAGGCGCTCGTATGGATGATAAGGTTTCTGAAGCCGCAATGGAAGATCGCAAAAAGGGTGGATATTTTTAAAAATATAGCTAACGATTGCCTGCAACCTGCTTTAATTAGATTCAGCATGTGTGCAATGGCAAAAGATAGTTCTAATTACTATAAGGAGTAAATAACTTAAAAAATGAATATATTAAAATTTTTTACGGCTGGGAGTGTTGATGACGGGAAGAGTACGCTGATTGGTAGAATGCTTTATGATACAGAATCGATCTTGGCAGATCAATTAGAGGCCTTGCAAAATTCCAATCGTAAAAATGATGACGGGACAATAGACTTAGCAATCTTAACTGATGGTTTACGTGCAGAACGTGAACAAGGGATTACGATTGATGTTGCTTATAAATATTTTCAGACGGAAAAACGTAAATTTATAATCGCGGATACTCCCGGCCATATTCAATACACCAGAAATATGGTTACTGGTGCTTCTACTGCTGATTTAGCCATTATTCTTGTCGATGCGCGTAATGGAGTGGTTGAACAAACAATCAGGCATTCTTATCTCGCGTCATTGCTTGGCATTAAGCATGTTATTGTTTGTATTAATAAAATGGACATGGTAGATTATAGCGAAACGGTTTTTGATGCCATTATCCAAAAGTATAAAGCCTTAGCCCATCAACTAAACTTAAAGGATGTTACTTATATCCCGGTGAGCGCGTTAAGAGGAGATAATGTGGCGCAGAAATCTGATAGGATGGTGTGGTACGCAGGCGATAGTTTACTACATTACTTAGAAAATGTGGATATCACGGTTGATCGGGATATTGAACAAGCAAGATTTCCTGTTCAATGGGTTATTCGCCCGCAAACGGACTATTTACACGATTATCGGGGTTATGCCGGAAAGGTACTTAGCGGTACGTTTAATGTAGATGACGAAATTACGATATTGCCATCAGAACAAAAATCAAGTATTAGTAAGATCGAGCAGTTGGATAAAGAACCAACAACAGCATTTGCAGGTCAGTCTGTAACCATTCATCTTAAAGATGATATTGATATTAGTAGGGGAGATGTTATCGTAAATAGCAATAGTCTTCCGTACCAATGCCAACGTGTTGAGGCAGATTTATGTTGGATGGATGCCAGACCCTTAGATTTATCAATAACATATCTCATTCAGCATAATAGCAAATTATCACGTTGCAAAATAGAGGAAATAGTATATAATGTAGATATCAATACGCTTGAAAAGCATAGTACAGAAACATTTAAACTGAATGATATCGGTCGTGTACGCTTAAAAACAGCTGATATACTTCCGTTTGATTTGTATGAAGACAATAAAGCGAATGGCGCAGCGATTTTAATAGACAATAGAACTAATTTAACAGTGGGAGCACTAATGTTCAGAGTAGCTTTGGACTATTAGTGAACTTGAAGATATACTAAAAAAAAAGCTATCGATTGTCGATAGCTTTTTTTAAATCAATTTTTTCGTTTTAAATCCGGAAGCCTAAGCCCACTGTCCAAACACGATTGGTTAACTTATTATCTGGAAAATATTCGTTGTTAGATCCCCTTATATCGGTCAATCCCATTCCATATCCTCCGTGAATCATTAAACCATTGTTAAATTCGAATCCACCGATGAAATTCAAACCAAAATCAGTGGTTTTAATTGCTCCATCACCACCAAAATCGAAATCTGGAATATCTTGTTCACTCGTATTTCCACCACTTTCATATTTGTTTTTTCCCGAAATACCAAAAGCTACATAAGGCCCTGCACCGATGAAGAAACTACCAGCCGTAGCAGTAGGAAACTTAGCTACAAAGTTAACCGGAACTTCAATCCACATGGTACTTTGTTTCACCTTATAGTCATCCATATCCACTAATTTAGCTCCCTTGCCTTGTAAAGATATACCAGGCTGTATGTAAAACCAATCTGTGGCAATTGGCGCATCCAGAAATGCGGTGATATGAAAATTAGTGGCAGTACTAGTTTCAGTACCGTTTCCAGACCAATGGTAGCTAGGGAAATTAATGCCTGCTTTTAATCCAAATCCCATTTCTTGTTGAGCAAACGCTCCTGTTGCAAATAGTAAAGCTGTGATCGATAATAATAATTTTTTCATGATATTTATTTTAACTATTAAATGTTGTTAGTCAAATTGCAATTGATGAGCCAAAGTTGTTAAGATGTTGTAATATAGGTTTTTACGTTGTAGTGTGTCGAGTTGCAAATTGTACTTATTTTAAGACACTTATGGCAATGTAATTGAACATCACTATATTTTTTAGAACAAAGATAGCTGGTTGTCCGAAGGAGTATTTAACCTAAAATTGGAAATAGTTATACCAAGAAGTCTGATGCCTTTTCCATCAATAGGAACGCGTTTCAGAAGATCTAATGCAAAATATTCAATTTCATTTATTGGTATCGGAATGTGATGGGTATAATTTCTCGTAATTTGCTTAAAATCGGAAAATTTAACCTTTAATGTTAACGTAAATCCCTGCGCTTGCTTTGCGTCAAGTCTCTTACAAACTTTTTCCGCTAAAATCTTTATTTCGGTACAGAGATCTTGGTATTCAAATAAATCTTTTCCAAATGTATCTTCAACGCCAATAGATTTTAATTCCCGAAATGGCTGTACAGGTCTGTCATCGATACCCCTTACAATATCGTAATAAAATTTTCCGATTTTTCCGAAATGTCTGATTAGATCTGGCTTGTCGAGCTGCTTTAAGTCGGCACCGGTATAAATTTGCAAATTGTTCATTTTTTTCGCGGTAACTTTTCCAATGCCATGAAATTTCTCTATAGGCAATTTCTCAATAAATACTTCTATTTTAGATGGGCCTATAAAAGTTAATCCATCGGGTTTATTGATATCCGATGCTATTTTTGCTACAAACTTATTTGTTGATACACCAGCAGATGCCGTTAATAGCAGCTCTGTTTTTATGGCATGCTTTATTTGCTGTGCTATTTCTATTGCAGACCCAATGCCATATTTATCATTTGTAACATCTAAGTAAGCCTCATCAAGTGAAAGTGGTTCAATTAAATCTGTATATCTTTTAAAGATCGATCTAATATTACTGGATACAGACTTATATACTTCAAATCTCGGCTTGACAAATACAATATGTGGACATAATTCTTGTGCTTTCCTGGAAGGCATAGCGGAGTGTATACCAAAAGCTCGGGCCTCGTAGCTCGCTGTAGCAACCACGCCTCGTTGGTGCGGAAGACCTCCAACTGCAATAGGCAGGCCTTTATAAGCCGGATTATCCCGTTGCTCTATTGATGCGTAAAATGCATCCATATCAACATGAATAATCTTACGAAATGGCATAATTAAATGTAGCTACTTTAACAAAGATAGGGCTAGATTTTCTAACTCATCTAAATCGAAAGGTTTTTTCAAATAACTATCCGCCCCTGCTTCTTCTGCCAATGCTGGTAAATTACTGTTGGCAGAAAATAGAATGATAGGGATTTTACTTAAATGCGGTGTGTTCTTTAATTCCTGCGTAGCTTTTACCCCGCCAAGCCCTGGAATCCAATTATCAATTAAGATAATATCGGGTTGCGCTTGCTCCACTTGTTCGATAATGTCCTTACTGTGAGGTGATGAAATTACATCAAAGTCAAGGTTTTCGAATACCACTGAGCAAAAGTAAAGTATATCTTCATCATCGTCTAGAATAAGTATCTTATTTCGCATTTTAAGTTGGATTTCGTTATTTATAGGTTATAGGTTCTCAATAGAATCTCTGTTTAATAGGACCCGCTAATGCATATTCCAATAAATCTATGAATGCGATTCAAGAACCTGTTCTAATATTTTTTTTTGAACTACACCGCTTTGTCGCCATTTAATATGGCCTTCCTTAAAAAGGATTAATGTAGGAACACCCTGTATCTGGAAATTGGCTGTCGCTTTAGGGTTCTTGTCAACATCTATTTTTAAGATAGTAATTTTATTCCCCAGATCGGACTTAACTTCACTTAGAATCGGTGCCATTACCTTGCATGGGCCGCACCACTCTGCATAAAAATCAAGTAAAACAGGCGTTTTTCCTTTAATAATATCTGAAAATGCTGCCATTGTTTGTTCAGTTAAATAATCTACTAAATTAAGAAATTGTAGTGAATTATTAATAAAAAAATAAAACATATTGCCCGAACATTGGTGAATGCGCTGGTAAATTTGGTTTCATCAGAAACTATTTTGTTTTTTTCTCACAGCTCGTTGAAAGATTCCAGCGTGGAATTTTGCCGAAAGCTCAAAGATTTACCCATTTTACCTATAAAAGCCATTAAGCTAGATTTTTTTAACATTTTTTAACACTAAACCCGCTTTGAACACTTGCATGAAGCCTGAGGTTTATCTAATTTTCGCTGCGAAAAATATTCAATACAAAATGGAGAATCTAAATACTGTTACAAACAACGCATCGTATGGAACTGATATCCGCGCGTTGAATGAAATGATACAAAAAGAGAGTGCCTTTATTGACCTCCTTTTTATTGAAATGGATAAGGTTATTGTTGGACAACGGTATATGGTTGAACGGTTAATGATCGGTTTACTTGCAGACGGGCATATTTTGTTGGAAGGTGTTCCGGGCTTAGCCAAAACTTTGGCCATCAATACGCTTTCGAAATGTATTGATGCAGGTTTCAGTCGTATTCAGTTTACACCAGATCTTCTGCCTGCGGATTTGCTTGGTACCATGATCTATAACCAGAAGAAGGAAGAATTTATTGTTAGAAAAGGGCCTTTATTTTCTAATTTTATTCTTGCAGATGAAATCAATCGGGCTCCAGCAAAAGTACAAAGCGCTTTACTTGAGGCTATGCAAGAACGCCAGGTCACAATCGGTGATAATACTTTTGCATTACCATCACCATTTTTAGTGCTGGCAACACAGAACCCAATAGAACAAGAAGGTACCTATCCACTTCCCGAGGCACAGGTAGACCGGTTTATGTTAAAATTGGTAGTGGGGTATCCCAAAAAAGAGGATGAGCGAAAAATCATGCGTGCAAACATAGCGCCACAGGGAATGCCCATACCTTCTACTGTTTTAAATCCAGACGACATTATAAGGGCTAGAAAGGTAGTTAGAGAGGTATACATGGATGAGAAAATAGAGCAGTATATTATCGATATCGTTTTTGCTACCCGATTTCCTGAGCAATATAAATTGGCGGATTACAAAAATCTGATTAGCTTTGGCGCATCACCAAGGGCCAGCATTAATCTTGCGTTGGCAGCCAAAGCATACGCTTTCATTAAAAGAAGAGGTTATGTCATACCAGAAGATATAAGAGCTGTTTGCCATGATGTACTGAGGCATCGTATTGGCTTGACTTATGAGGCAGAAGCAGAGGATGTTACGTCTGAAACAATTATTACTGGAATATTGAATGCAGTAGAAGTACCATAGGCTATGGATACCAAAGAGCTTTTAAAGAAAGTAAGGAAGATTGAAATCAAAACTAGAGGCCTGAGTAATCAAATCTTTTCGGGCGAATACCAATCAGCCTTTAAAGGTAGAGGTATGGCTTTTAGTGAAGTTAGAGAATATCAAATGGGTGACGAGATCAGAACGATCGACTGGAATGTTACCGCCCGTTTCAATCATCCTTATGTAAAGGTGTTTGACGAGGAACGGGAGATGACAGTGATGTTGTTGGTTGATGTAAGCGGATCTAAAAACTTTGGCACGCAGATTCAGCAGAAGCAGGAACTAGCTACAGAAGTTTGTGCAGTTTTGGCATTTTCTGCTATACAGAACAATGATAAAATTGGCGTATTGTTCTTCAGTGATCAGGTGGAGAAATTTATCCCTCCAAAAAAGGGTAAAAGCCATATATTAATGATTATAAGGGAGCTGATAGATTTTAAACCTCAACATAGCGGAACTAATGTTGCGGAAGCTTTACGGTATTTTACCAGCGCCATTAAGAAAAGGTGTACGTCTTTTCTAATTTCTGATTTTATGAGTCCTTCATTTGAGAACGAATTGAAAATTGCGAACAGAAAGCATGATCTGATTGCGCTGAGACTTTATGACCAACATGAAGAAGAATTTCCTAATTTAGGACTTATTCCCGTAAAGGAAGAGGAAAGTGGGCAGATGACTTGGATAAATACTGGTAATAAGCGCGTAAGAGAGGCGTTTAAAGCGGCGGCATTGGAAAGAAATGGTCGATTGGAAGATTTGTTTAGAAGATCTGGGGTGGATTTTACCAAAATTGGTACACATCAGTCATATATAAAACCATTAATGACATTATTTAAAAAACGTGAAGCTAGAAGGTGAGCATATGAAACAATATATTAATTGGGGGTTAATCTGCTGTTTAATTTGTTTTGGTTTCAATAGTTTCGCTCAGGATATCGCGGTATCTGCGAAGCTGGATACAGCTACAATAGCACTGGGAGATCAAACCATTTTACGTTTAAATGCAACGCTGCCAATAAATGGAAAAGTTGATTTTCCAGCCTTGTCGGATACAATTTCATCGAAGGTACAGTTAATTGACATTGGGAAGCTTGATACATTAAAAGATGAAGGCAACCCTTCCAAATGGAAGTTGAGCAGAGCGTATACCATTACCTCTTTTGATGCCGGCATACAAACTATTCCCTCATTTACTTTTACTACTGCCGAAGGCGAGCTTAAAACCGAATCTTTACCCTTACAGGTGCAGGCCGTGGCCGTTGATACTACTAAAGCTGTATATGATATCAAACAGCCACTTACGGTTACCTATGGCTTGCTCGACTGGCTAAAGGATAACGCCGTCTTGGTATCGCTGGGTATCGTTGTTTTACTACTGATTATTGGTCTGTGGTATTATATAAGAAAAAGGAAAAAAGACTCGCCTGTTGTAGTGCAGGTGGAGCCATCGGTTTCTGCTTATGAACGTGCATTAAGTAAGTTAAAATTACTGGAAGATCAAGAGTTATGGCAGAAAGATCAGGTTAAACTTTATCACAGCGAGCTTACTGATATTATCAGGGAATTTCTGGAAAAACGCTATCAGATAAGGGCAATGGAACAAACTTCCGACGAGATTTTTGCGTGCTTGAGCCATATGGAGATTCCAGAACAAAACTGGAATAGATTACGACAGGTGTTGACTTTAGCCGACTTGGTGAAATTTGCTAAAGAAAAGCCCTTGAATACGGATAATGAGCAAAGCATGGAAAATGCTATCAGCTTTGTAAAAGAGGCAGGAGAAATAAACAAATCTATTGAAGATAAAATGCGGGATAGAGATGAACATATTTAAAGGTATAGAATTCGCTAACCCGGGATTTTTTTGGTTGTTGTTGCTCGTACCATTGATGGTTGGATGGTATTGTTGGAGGAAGAGAAAGCTCAACGGCAGTTTAAAAATGTCGACTATTTCAGGCTTTTTAAAGGTTAAGACAAATTACACTGTTTTATGGCATTATAGTATTATTTTAAGATGCTTAGTTGTTACCGCGATGATTATTGCATTGGCACGTCCACAATCTGCTTTAAGCTGGCAAAACACGACAACCGAGGGGATAGATATTGTTATTGCTACAGATATTTCGGGGAGTATGCTTTCGGAGGATTTAAAGCCGAACAGACTAGAAGCTGGTAAGAACATTGCTGTAGACTTTATAAAAAATCGCCCCAATGATCGTATTGGTCTGGTGGTTTTTAGTGGCGAGAGTTTTACGCAATGTCCGTTAACAATAGATCATGATGTGCTGGTTAATCTCTTTAAAGATATCAATAATGGAATGATTGAAGATGGTACGGCCATTGGCATGGGCTTGGCAACGGCAGTAAACCGTTTAAAAGATAGCGAAGCAAAAAGTAAAGTGGTAATCTTACTTACTGACGGCTCTAATACCACGGGTTCGATTCCTCCCGTTACCGCGGCAGAAATTGCCAAAAAAATGAATGTCAGGGTTTATACAGTAGGGGTAGGTACCAAGGGTTATGCACCCTATCCAGTAAAGACTCCATTCGGAATACAGCGCCAACAAGTGCCTGTTACCATTGATGAAGCTACCTTAAGTACTATTGCAAAAATTACGGGCGGCAAATATTTTCGTGCTACTGATAATGAAAAATTAAAAGCTATTTATCAGCAAATTGATAAATTGGAAAAAGCAAAAATTGCGGTTACGCAATATCACAAAAAAACAGAGCGATTCTTGCCTTTTGCAGTAATTGCTTCGCTGCTTTTGCTGCTAGAGTTTGTTTTAAAAAATATCCTATTTAAAGGAGCCTTAACTTAATTATATGTTACGTTTTGAACACATAGAACTCTTATGGTCGTTGGCTTTAATACCCTTTATGATTATTATATTTTTAATGATCAGGAGATGGAAAAAGAAGGCTCTGAGAGCGTTGGGTGATAAGAAAACGGTTAGTCAGGTAATTTCGGATGTATCATTAAGCAGACCTAATTTAAAATTTGTAATCTTTCTTTTGGCCGTTTTTTTATTACTTATTGGATTGGCAAATCCACAAATAGGAACAAAGATTGAAGAGGGAAAAAAAAGCGGCTCTGATGTAATGATTCTTCTTGATGTTTCAAATAGTATGCTGGCGGGTGATCTTGCTCCTAGTCGTTTGGAAAACGCAAAAAGAGCTATATCGCAGCTGATTGATAAGTTGCATAACGACCGTATAGGTATTATTATTTTTGCCGGCGAAGCCTATGTGCAGTTACCAATTACTACTGATTATGCTGCTGCTAAATTGTTCTTGAATAATATCAGTACAGATATGGTACCTACTCAGGGCACCGCTATTGGTGCAGCTATTGCGATGGCGATGCAATCGCTCGATCAATCTAATGAAACGAGCAAAGCGATGATCTTGATGACTGATGGTGAAAACCATGAAGATGATGCCGTTAAAGCTGCTCAAGAGGCAAGCTCACAGGGAGTAGTGATTAACGTTGTTGGCTTGGGTACGCCAGAAGGGGCTCCCATGCCAATTTATCAAAACGGAAACCCCGTTGGTTTCCGTAAAGATGAAAAGGGGCAAACCGTGGTCAGTAAACTCAATGAAGACATGTGCAAGGAAGTCGCTATAGCTGGAAATGGCGTTTATGTAAGGTCTTCTAATGCCAATAGTGGTTTAGGTATCGTGATGGATCAAATTGCTAAAATGGAAAAGAAAACGTATGATAGCAAGGTGTTCAAAGATTACGAGGATAGGTTCCAGATTTTTATTTTCTTTTCAATGTTTTTATTGTTAATAGAATTTTTTATTTCCAATAGAAAGAACATGAAATGGAGTGCGTTGAATATATTTGAAGTCAAGTCATGAAGCAATTAATTATTTTCGTTTTTATAGTTTTACAAGGTTTACTTGCTTTTGCGCAAAAAGAAAAAAAAGATATACATGAGGGGAATAAGCTATATCAGCAAAAAAAATATGCCGAAGCGGAGGCAAGCTATCGGCAATCGGTAGAAAAAACGGAACGTTCTATTGAGGGGAATTTTAATTTGGGGGATGCCTTATATAAACAGAAGAAGTTTGATAATGCAGCACAAAAATTCACGGATATAGCTTCGTCTTCTAAGGACAAGGCCGTAAAGGCGAAAGCTTATCATAACTTGGGAAATACGTTACTGGAATCTCAAAAGCTGGAGGAAAGCATTGCTGCATATAAAAAGTCGTTAATCAACAATCCGAAGGATGATGAAACCCGATATAATTTGGCCTATGCACAAGAAAAGTTAAAACAACAACAGCAAAATAAGGACAATAAGGATCAGGATAAAAATAAAGACAAGAATAAAGACCAAAAGAACAAAGATCAAGATAAACAGGATAAGAATAATCAGAATAAGGATAAAGATAAGCAGGATCAGGATCAACGAGATAAAGACAATCAGGAGAAAAACCAGCAGGATAATAAACAGGATAAGCAAGATAATCAAAACGAAGAAAAATCTCAGCCAGACAAATTATCAAAGGAAGATGCAGAAAGAATGTTGGAAGCGCTTAATCACGAAGAGAAGAATACACAAGAGAAGCTAAAAAATAAAAAAGCAAAAGGAGTGAAGGGGCGTATTACTAAAGATTGGTAGTTTACAGTATAATGAAAGTGAAGTATTTTATATTATTAGTGCTTGCGTTGATTACGGATATATCATTAGCGGCCGATATCAACTTAACCGCTGCTGTAAGCAAAAGTACGGTTGCCGTAGGAGAACAATTTGAAATCAGTTTTACTGCTAATGGCAATATTGAAAAATTCGGACCGCCAGATTTTAATGGTTTTCAGGTGGTATCCGGCCCCAATCAGTCTTCCAGTATGACTTCTATAAATGGCAGTACCTCCATCAGCATAGCTTTGAGCTATGATTTGGTAGCTGGCAAAGAAGGCGAATATAGCATCGGAGCGGCTAGCGTAGTAATTGATGGTAAACAATATAGGTCTAATCCAGTTAAGATAAAAGTTGTTAAAGGCAAGCCTGCTGCTCAAAATCAAAATACGCAGGCTGGTTCTGCTAATCCCGATGGCACTATTTCGGGCAATGCAAATGATATTTCAAAACGTTTATTCCTTAGAGCGGTTCCTAGTAAGACAAATGTTTATCAGGGTGAACAACTTGCAGTAACCTATAAACTATATACAAACGTAGGTTTGGTTTATAACTCCTTTGATAAAATGCCAGATTTCAATGGCTTTTGGAGCCAGGAAATTAATAATAATAATCAGGATGTACAGTGGACGGAAGAAACGCTAAATGGTTCAAGGTATCATGTTGCCGTATTAAAACAGATCATCCTTTTTCCAGAGCGATCAGGTAAATTAACTGTAGACCCGCTCGAAATGACTTTTGTTGTGCGACAAGCCGTGCCGTCAAACGATCCTATTGAACAATTTTTTGGAGGCTCCTATAAGGATGTAAAATATAAAATCAAAAGTACCCCAATAGGTATTAATGTAAAACCTTTGCCTGAAACAGGTAGGCCAGCTGGTTTTCAAGGTGCGGTTGGTGATTTTTCCATTAATGCTACGATCGATAAAACAAATTTGAAAGCTAATGACGCGCTGAATTACAGTTTTAAGGTTACCGGTTCCGGTAACTTAAAATTACTAAAAGCTCCAGAGATTAAAGTGCCGGCAGACATCGAAAAGTATGATCCAAAGGTAACAGATAATATAAATGAAACTTTAAATGGGGTGTCTGGAAGTAGGGAATATACGTATTTAATGATTCCGCGACACGAAGGTGAATATCAGCTTGAGCCCCTTTCATTTTCTTATTTTAATCCGAACAAACAAAGTTATGTTACATTAGCTGCTAAAGATTTTACTTTAAATGTGGCTAAGGGTGCGCCAGTGTCAGACGTCACCGCATTTTCTTCAGCAAATAAGCAGGATGTCAAAATCTTGGATAAGGATATTAGGTATATTAAAAATGATGTCTCTTTAAGAGCATCAGGCTTATCTTTTTATGGTTCATTACGGTTTTGGTTAATGCTTTGTATCGCGCCGATATTATTTATTGGCGCCTTTTTTTACAGGCAACAATACCGGGAGAACAATAAGGATCTCGTAAAAGTGAAAGGCAAAAAGGCAAATAAGATTGCTATAAAGCATCTGAATAATGCTAAAAAGCAATTATTGGACGGCGATAAAAAATCATTCTATGAGGCTATTTATAAAGGCTTATATGGATATTTAAGCGATAAGTTCAATATTGTAGCAGCTGATTTGAATAAGGAAAATATACAGGAACAATTGCGGTTGCGGAAGATAGGCGACAATTTAATTGATCAATTAATAGATACAATTGATCTTTGCGAGATGGCTAGATATGCACCGATATCAGGGGTGTCAGAACAGGAAGTATTTGACAAGGCTAAAAGTATCATCAATAACATTGAAAATGCGTAATCGTAGTTTATATATTTTAGTGCTATTGGCGCTAGCACCTTTTTTTTCATTTGGTCAGCATAATGCAGATTCGCTATTTGTTAAAGGAAATGCATTTTACGCAAAATCCCAATATAAAGAAGCTGCCGATGTTTACGAGCAGTTATTAACAGCCGGATTTCAATCGGCTCCGCTTTATTTCAACCTGGGAAATGCTTATTATAAGACAGACAATATTTCTTTAGCTATTTTAAATTATGAAAAAGCGTACAAGCTTGCACCGGGTGATGAAGATATACGGGTTAATTTACAGTTAGCAAATAATAAGATTATAGATAAGATTGAAGCTGTCCCTACTTTCTTTCTTAGTAATTGGTGGAAGGGATTTCTGATGGTTTTTTCTTTGCAAACTTGGTCTATTCTAGGCGTATTGTTATTCTCAGCAGGTTTCCTGTTATTGATTCTTTATCTTTTTGCCAAAGTTTCTGCAATAAAAAAAATTACTTTTTATATTGGAATAGCCTTGATAATAGTAGCACTTATTTCATTGGTTGCTGCAAACGCGCAGCTGCGCTTTTTTAATAGTCATCATGAAGCGATTGTATTTAACGGAACCGTAAATGTAAAAAGTGCACCTGGCGATAGTCAGAAAACACTTTTTGTAATTCACGAAGGAACTAAAGTTAAGATTAATCAGCATGAGAACGAGTGGATCAAAATAGAATTACCCAACGGGAATATCGGTTGGATTGAATACAAAGCGGTACAAGTTATTTAATAGCTAATTTTACCGCCAGGTGAAGGCTATTACTTTTTTTCTTTCATAAAAACCGTATCTTTGTATTAATTTACATGGGGTCGACCGGAATTGACAGGATGGAGACGGTTATGTAAGCATGCAGTGCATTGTTAGTATAGCACTTTAATCTGAACTTTCAAACTTTCAAATGGCGAAAATAACTACGCCTTAGCTGCCTAATTTAGAATTAGCATAGCTTTTGTTCCGTTGTGGTGAGCTTAGTGCCGCAACACCAGGAGCATCGAACAACGAAGCTAGTTGGTTTAGCGACACGATAAATCAATGAAATAAAGTGTCTACGGAGTCTAGTATAGGTGAGCGACCGACCTTCTATTCTCTCGACAATTAAACGGAAGCTAAGCATGTAGAAAGCGTATACAGTACCATGTTTGGACGAGGGTTCGAATCCCTCCGGCTCCACAAATTAGTAAACAAAACGTATCAAAACCCTATAAATAGCAGTATTTATAGGGTTTTGTCGTTTAAAAGCCCTTCCCATTCTTCCTTATTTCCCAATTGCAGCGAGACCCTAGCGAGACCCTAAATTTTCAGAATTAGGGTCTCGCTAAACGTCGCAAAAACATAACTATCAATTAGTTATGTGAACAGTTCAAAATCTGAACATCTTGATTTTGAAAGTAAAAGGAAATAATTTGAATAACATAAAACACCACAACAATGAAGGCAAATTTATCCATTCACATGTACGCCAGAGCGTCCAAAGCCAACGCTACAGGCCATTATCCCATTTATGTACGCATCACCATCGATGGAAAGCGATCCGAATTTTCTACCAAAAAATTCATTGACCCGAAGAAATGGGATGAAAAAGGAATGCGTATCAGAGGAAATTCTGAAGAAGCCAGAACAATAAATAGCTATCTCGATACGATCAGGCTTCAGATCAATCAAACACACCTCAAACTATCGTTTCAAGGTGAAGCCGTTTCGCTGGATAATTTTATGGAAACTTACACTGGTAAAAAAGAAAAATCCCGGACATTGGTTCCCATTTTCAAAAACCACAATCAAAAAGTAAAAGAGTTGATCGGTATCGAATACGCCGAAGGTACATACGTGCGCTATGAAACCACGTTAGCCCACATACAGAAATTCTTAAAGTGGAAATACCAAAAAGATGATATCGATATCCTGAAGATTGACAACATCTTTATACACGACCTCGATTTCTATTTGCGTACGGAACACAAGTGCGCCAACAATACCGTCATGAAATACATCAAGAACTTCAAAAAGGTAGTACGGATTTGTCTGGCCAACGGGTGGTTAGAAAAGGATCCTTTCATCAATTACAAATCCAAATTTATCGAGATCGAAAAAACTTTCCTGACTGAAGAAGAACTCGAGGCATTAATCCATAAAAATCTATACAACGATCGGCTTGATCTTGTACGCGATATCTTTGTTTTTTCTTGCTTTACAGGTTTGGCATATATCGATGTCAAGCAGCTGAAACCCGACAATCTTGTCAAAGGCATCGATGGGCAACTATGGATCAGCACACACCGACAAAAAACGGATACGCCATCAAAAATTCCTTTGCTGGATACCGCAAAGGAGATTATTGAGAAATATATGGATCATCCTAAAAGCAATAACGACCATACATTGCTGCCTATTCTGACCAATCAAAAGATGAATGCTTATCTCAAAGAGATTGCCGATCTCTGTGGCATCAACAAAGTACTAACGTTCCATTGCGCCCGACATACCTTCGCGACAACCGTAACCCTATCCAACGGCGTGCCTATTGAAAGTGTGTCCAAGATGTTAGGTCACAAGAGCATCAAGACCACGCAGCATTACGCAAAGATTACAGATAGAAAGGTGGCCAATGACATGGATAGCCTAAAAGCCATTCTGAATAGTGCTACGAACAAAGATGCAGCTAGTAAGCAGTCGGGATAACCTGGCTGCCTTGAAGTAAATCAAAGGTCTGGGTAGAGTTTTTTATATTATAAAGATGTATCACCATCAAAGAACAAACTATGCATAAAACTCTACTAACGATCAACGAAGAAATCAAACATTATGTAGCAGACATCGAACAGGCGAATGCGCATGACTATTCTAAAATTACAGAATTGGCGATCAGGTATGTTTCAGATCGACTACAGGTCGTGAAAGATAGGTTCGAGCAGGACAACAGCATTACACCCGCCGAAGAGATATTTTATTTCAAGAATATCAAATGTCACCTATTAGCATTGATCCAATACTACACGCTGGTTCAAAAAATCGAACTGAAAAAGCCTCCGCTCCGAAAGAAACGGTTAAAGCAATATTATCTCAACACACTCTATAAAGTAAAAAAGAAACTACGGAAACAGCAGTTTTTCTATAACTATTATAAGGCCAACCTAAGCCAGTTGGACAATCAGTTTTTTCGACGGATCGACCACGATCTATTCGTGCCGGCAGGTTCTTTTATCCTGGACATCGACAAAAGGAACAATACACCTACTGTGCATATATTCGCCAAGGTGGAAGCATTTGAAATGCTACGCCACTATCTCAAGAAAAAGATCAAAGGCTATGGTGCGGGAAGCAAAAAGAAAGAACAAGCAGCCCTACCTACTTCCACATTGCAATGGACAACGTCCAAAACCGATCTTATCGAACTGATCTATGCGCTACATGCCTCAGGAACGTTCAACAATGGCAAAGCGGATATCAAGGAAATTGCCGAGTACTTCCAGCAGGTATTTAATGTGGAGCTTGGTCAATATAACCGTGTGTTCTATGATATCCGGGCGCGCAAGATCAATAAAACCAAACTCTTGGATAGTCTCAAAGAGAATTTAATCAAGCGAATTAAAGAAACTGACAATGAATTGTTTATGTAATTATTTTTCACAACTTGTTAACAAGTTGTGAAAAATAATCTTGTTTAATATGGAATTTTGCTGTTCACCAATTTATAAATATCATGGCAGTAGAAATTATTACCAAAGAAGATCTCATGAGGTTTAAGTATGAGTTGCTCAGCGAGCTACAAAATCTGTTATCCAGCAAGGTACCCCAACCGAAAAAATGGCTAAAGACCAGGGAGGTGACCAAGATGTTGCAGATATCCCCCGGAACACTGCAAAACTACCGCATCAACGGAACCATTCCGTTCAAGAAGTTCGGGAATACCATTTATTATTCGCTTGCAGAAATTGAAAAATTGCTCGAAAATGGCGGTAGTAAACACAATTAATCTTTATCACCTCAAATAGTAATACCATGAACTACATCAAACAACTGACACACTTTTTCAATAAGGCGCAGGCTGATACGGATTTTTCCGCTACGCATCTCAGTCTTTTTATGGCGCTCTTCCAGTTATGGAATCAAGCACGCTTTGCCAAACAGATACAGATCATCCGGGACGACGCTATGCGTCTCGGAAAGATCAACTCCAAAGCGACCTACCACAAGGCGATGGCCTATCTGCATAAACAGGGTTATATAGATTATCACCCATACTACAATCCGTACAAAGGAAGTACGATTACTTTCTTTCCAGAACAGCCAGCTCGGAGCGTGCCAAATGTTGAACCTGTTCAAATGCTGTCCACAAGACCAATAAACGAGCCATATAATAAACTATATAGTACCAGTATTATCATGGATAATACTAGTACTATATCGATAGATCAAAAGAGAGAAAAGAATAAAAAAACAGCGAGTTCAAATCAAGGTGTGCTGCTGTTTCCGAAAAAAGAAAAAGGTTCCGCGCAAAAAGAAACCTCCAAGGTGGCGATATCTAAAGCAAAAAGCAACGAAAATGGAGGTTCCATGAGACCGATAAAGAACAAATTATTCTCGAATGAAAAAACAATCCCACCGCTTCCGGAACAAGTAGAAGGATTTTTCTCGGCCAATCAATCCACTGTTCAGGAAGCCCACCGGTTCATGAATCACTATACAGCCAATGGCTGGCTCGTTGGTGGAAAGAGTCCGATGAAGGACTGGAAGGCGTCGGCCAAGAATTGGATCAGTAACAGTATCAATTTTACCAAATCTGCAACTTATGGAAAGTCAAACCGTGCGCAACAACTCCACACCAGCATCCGAAAGAATTATTTCGAGCCACTATGATTATCGTAAGGTTTTCCAGTATATTGATAGCAAGGGGAAGGAATTGTATGGAAGTCGGTTCGTGTTATGTGCTGGCGATCAAAACATATTACTTCAGCTAGCTGCTTACTTTCTCCGTGACGAAGAATTATGTCGGAAGCAACAAATAGATCTGGACAAAGGCATTATGCTAACCGGGCCCATCGGCTGCGGCAAAACGACACTGATGAATCTGATGCGTTATTTAACGGGAAATGCTGACCGCTATATCATGAAGAGCACAAGGGATGTTACGTTTGAGTTTATACAGGATGGATATGAGGTCATTCACCGTTACAGCCGTGGGAAGCTGTACAATGCCGAATATAAAAACTTCTGCTTTTATGATCTTGGTACCGAAAACAATATCAAGTACTTTGGTAACGAATGCAATGTAATGGCAGAGGTTCTGCTGTCGCGATACGATCTGTTTGTTTTAAAGAAATTGGTTACACATATCACGACCAATCTTTCCGCAACTGAGCTCGAAGAAACCTACGGCAATCGCTTACGGTCGCGTCTCCGGGAGATGGTTAACTTGATCGGTTTTGGTAAGGAAGTGGGGGATAAGAGGAAATGAATATTGGGCATGGAATAAATCTCTAATTACAAAATTATCCATGCCCAATAGCTTAACTTTCTAATTCTAATCGGCTAGTTCAATAACCTGCTCAGAAAACTTTGTTTTTAATGCTTCGTAATGTTCTTGAACCAGCCTATTTGCCTCTTTCTTGCAGATGATGCATCTTTCTGATATCAGGCTTAGTTCACTCCAGTCTAAATCAATATTGGTCTTAACTCGCATATCTGTTAAAATACCCGTCAGCATCTTCCATCGTTTTTTTTCTTCAGAAGTGTTGTTTGGGAATATTTCACGGGGAAATTCCCATATCCCAGCAACGATGGGAAAAATACTCCTAAGCGCAAATTTTTGGGGTGTGTAATCGTAAAAATATTCTAGCAAACCTAGGAAGATCTGCTCTAATGCCAGATTATACATCAAGGTTTTGCTACATATATTCTCCACACACCCAATTGTATTGGCGCTTTCAAGAAAACCATCTACCCGCTCAAATCTTTCTTCCCAATTCCGCCATATTTTCTCAAGTTTCTTTTTGTTGCTGACACGTTCAATGTTATTTATGGTTGGCCATTTTATTCCACTCCCGTCTTTAAAGAGCAGTATTGCTTTTTGTAACGCATGCTGAAAGAACCATTTATTTTTCTTTAAATCCACCTCAATTTCCGGTTTACTATGGCCCAATAAATGCACAAAGTAATATGGCGATCCGTTCAGACTGTTTTGTAGTTGTGATATCTCTTCTCTGATATCCGTCTCGCTCACAAGTAATAATGTATAGTCTACGAATCTTTTGTTCGCACCAAAAACCTCCATGTTGTCCTGTCGGTATTGCTGTTCATAAAAAGAAATTAAATAGATTTCTTTAATGTCCGAAAAAGACAGGATTTTTTCGAGAATATCTTTTAGATAAGGATATTCCGGAAATTCCATCAACTGAACATCCGCATGTGGTACAGTAACATTTTCTGTCTCAATATTATAGATATATTCAGATTCGAAGCTTGCTAAACATTCATGAAAAAGTTTTTCAGTAACTCCTAATAGAGCGATCATTTTCATCTCCAACGTATTGATATCTTCTTCCGATATTTCAAAATCATCTTCATAACGGACTGCACAATAGGTCTCGTTCAGTAGGGATAGCAGACGGTCATCATTATCATTGATCTCAGAGAATACCGTATTTAACATACCCGTTGTCTTTCCTAGATACCGGTGATGGCTTCTGATATTATGGCTCGCCTTTTCTTTTCCCAAGGTTAGGATTTCCATGCACCTGTATCGGAGTTCAAACACTTGGTGTAACATGAAAGCCGCCATAGAAAGGTTCCCCTTTTCCCGGTAGAAATCAAATCCATCCCTAAACTCTGTAATCTTGAAGTTTTCTCTATCAAAGAAACGCTGTAACTCGACGGCATTCTTCTTAGCGGTAAATTCCTCCGGATAAAGCTGAAACGAACACGATGGATTCTTAAAAAGAATTTTGCTCGGATGACATGCATGGAACAAGAATATATTTCCCTGTACCAATTTCTCCTTTACCGATGCGGAGACAAATGTTACGTGATGAAATCTTTTGTATTTTCGCAGATCAACAGTGATCTGTGGATCAATTTCTCCTATCGATCGAGTTTCTTTGTTCGACAAAAGGATAACAATTTCATATAAACTCTCTTCTTTCTCTGAAGAAAGGGGCTCCAGAAGGAAAAGGTAGTCAACCTTATACTTCGAAGCCAGTGTCAAAATAATATCCCTTAAATCATTTTGATCGTTTTTATTAGTCAGTTCTATCATGATCGTATTCAGTTAAAATCAGGTTGGTATTCTAATATTGTTGCAATTTCGATTAACCTTACAATAAATTCATGGATCTCCCTTGCTTCATCCAGAATTTTTGAATCACTACGATTGCTTAAAACCGCTTGTTTCCAGTCCTCTAAAATGGAACGCCACTTACTTAGCTGTTTTTCTCGAAACGCCTTTAGGACGTATTTGAATGGTCGTTTCATCTGCTTTTTGGATAGATAATGGATAGTATCCCGAGTCTCCGCAGGGATATGCCAACGTAGTTCTGCTATTTCAGTGATTCCTGGTGTATGCCTTACATATTCATGAAAAGATTCTATAACAAATAGAAATTCATGGAAGTAATAAAGAACATTTCCCGGGTTCTGGTGGGTTTGCCAGTAATTACTTTCGCTTATTAGGACTCGTGCTTGATCGGCTATACTAATCAGATCCTTTGCACTCTCGCTTTCTAAAATGTCGTAAATAGTGTCTGAATAGCCGAACGTACTTGAATCCGTATCTATTCCAAATTCTACATATCGTTCTAAAATCGTCATGTCGCGCTGAGATATGTACCTTTCTGTGTCACTTGAAGACAAGACAAACAGCGATCTAATTATTTTACTGATATCCTGATAGGTGTCATAGATAAACTCATGAAGCGATGAATAGTAATCAACGCAATCGGGTTCTAGACCTTCAAATAGCAAGTCATATAGATCGAGTTTTATACGGTAAAATCCATTCTGCGAATTGACTAATGTGAGCAATTTAAAAGCTTCTTGCCGGCTTTCAATTAAAGCCTCCGTAAATTCATCGTCCCCTCGGATCGTCGGGTTAAGACCACTAGATCCGAACTTAACTTTTTGGACATAATTGGGTCTGATTTGCATGATCAAATAACCGGCCTCTATCAGTCTTACAATTTGTTTAAAGCATTCGTATAAGTACAAGGGGCTTTCAAATTTCATCCAATATGCTGGTCTTATCGCCGATGAAAATAGAGTCCAGCAGACTTCCTGTACATCATCATCCGAAGCTTTGCCGTTAAAAATGTTGAGAATTAAAAACGGATTTAATATTTCTTCTTTAGTTAGATAGGAAATCCTGTTGTCACTGTATATGATATGGTTCATTGCTGGCATGTTTTAGGGTTACTAATATTTTTCACTGTACAGCCTTCATCTACCTGTATTATTCTTATACTAGGGCTTCCACGATAATCCATTTTACTACGTCCGAACAGTCCGAATTCTAGCTCTTCTTCGAACCATATAGTCGCCTTAGCCTCGTCGTGGACATGCACATTTCCTTCAGACGCTTCCAGTTCCGATCCATCATAAACACTTCGCTGATGCGCCAAGACACGAGAGAAAATTGTTCTGCCGGACAGTTTTGCATATGCACTTTTTATTACGGTACAGTCGAGTGAAAAAGCGTCTACGGTTATATCCAGATGTCCTTCTCTTACAACTATAACCATATTTTGTAGGGTGAGTGTCTCTGATGATCGGACAAAGCATTTATCCAGCATCTGCAATCCTGTCAATGTTTTATAGGTAATTGTTATCTGCGGATAATAATCATGTAGCAGCAGGTAACCGTAATATTCAGGCTTCGTGTATACGACTAATTGATCGTTGAGGATAGCTGTATTTACCCAATTCGCCTTTTCTCCGCTTTCGTTGATAGAGAAAGATGGTTGTTCGCCATGTGCAAGTATAACCTTACAAGGGGTTTGTATAATTAAGGCGTTAAAATCATTCATGATTTTTTAGTTAGTATTCTTGAAGTACAGAAATATCACCCGTGTGTCTATTCTTTTCAAACCAGCGTTTAAACCAGTGCTGCTTATACATATGATTATTTTTCCAAAACAGCTTCTTATCCTCGTGATCCATACCGTCTGTGGTTTCATAAATTTCTCGTTCAGCCTTTAATTCATCAAACATCTGTTTGACCTGATTTTTAGTATGCAAAGACTGGCCATACTTGCAGTTGATAAAGAACTTATTTGCTGCTTTTCGTTGTTTAGGTGTAGCTGAATTATGATGGGAATAACTTAACATCCACATAAAATCGTTTAACAGTTTCTCGACCTTGACATCCAGTATGGCACACAACATTCTGAGATTTGATGGAATATCCAATTTTATCTCTCTGACTTTACTGGAATACATTTCATCGATTTCAGCATACTTGTGATACATGTCCACGGTTACAACCTTGGGATTCTTTTTCTTCTTCATATCAATTTATTTGGGTTTACACAAATGAACACAGCATAATCCACGTACCGAACCAAAACAGCTTGTATAAAACCAATAGCCCTTGTATCGTACAACGCTATCCTTGTTTTGTACCATATGAAGATATTTCGTATCTTGAACGCTGAATATTTGTTAACTTTGGACTTATGAGTACAACCACCACGACAAACCATATAGGAAGAAAAATCAGCCGTATCCGCGAACTGCGGGGAATGAAGCAGGAAGCTTTAGCTATCGAATTGGGCGTAAGTCAACAGACTGTATCCAATATCGAGAAAAGTGCTGCTATCGAAGCGGATTTATTGGCACAGGTAGCCGAAATATTAGGGGTTACTCCTGAAGCTATTGAGAATTTTGATGAAGATAAAGTGCTAAATATTATTAATAACACTTTTACAAGTCATGACACGTCTACGTTAAACGCAATAAATATACACCCAACCTTTAATCCTCTTGATAAACTTATTGATGCTTACGAGGAAAACAAAAAGCTTTACGAACGTCTCTTAGAAGCGGAAAAATCTAAGGTAGAGTATTTGGATAAGTTGTTGAAGGATAAATAATTTAGCTTCATTACTATATAAAAGACGTTCACTAAAAAGGTGTGTTCATTCCTGCTGAACACACCTTTTTAGTGAACTAATTCTCGTCAAAGTCTTCAAGCATAATCTCTTCAGGAGTTTTCTTAATTAATTTCGCTCCTTTTTGGGTCACAAAATCTAAAACCGCAGGAGAAGGAAATGGATCTACAACATAAATCAGTGCGCCTGTTTTCAATTTTTCATCTATTATCTTGTTAATACCGCTATCTAAGCAACCATAACCAATGATAATCAATTTATCAGATTCCGAAAGGTTTTTTTCTAAGTGACCAAGCATTACCCCAAAGTATTTCGGTTCAGCATATCTGGATTTTTTGAATATAGTTCCCGATAAAAAATCTGAATGATAATTAGTGAAATCTAAAATATCTCTCTGGTTATCACGTTTTTTTATATTGGTCAAATCTGTTCTCCATGGAAATTTAACATAATCAGTAACATGACCATCTCCATGAAATGGGATTATGTTAAAACTCCCGTGAAGTTTGAATAATCTGATATTACTTGGATATTCATTTGTGAACTTCAGAAGTTTTTTTTCGTATCCATCACTATCTTCGTAGTATTCTGTGTCATCGGTAAATCCATCTGACATCTCGCCACCGAACTCCTCAGTATACCTTAATGATTCTAGAAACAAATCGTGATTTAATGTGTGGAAATTCAACAGGTTGCCCTTATCTTTGAATTGCCTAACTAACGTCAAGAAACCAAGGTACTTCTGGCGGCTAAAATCACTTACAACATTTGACGAATAGAATTTATCATCACCTCCATCTGAAATTTTCCATGAAACTATTTGGGTAAATATTTTAATCAAATCTGACCTTAAATTCAACAAATCTTTATACCAGCCATCTTCATTGATGTATTTTCTTAGAGTCGCTAACTCTTCGTCGGAAAATTTTGTCTCTTCAGTTAAAGTTAGGAAGTCATAAAACTCTTCGTAATTAAAGTTACCGGGATTCCTGTCATCATGTAGTTTGATTAGCTCTAAAACACATTCCTTCGCTAATTTATACGATCCCAAGGTCCAGATATCTCGGCCATCCGGCGTAGGTGCAACATTTCCCGCCGCACTAACTATAAAATCACCGTATTGAAGAGATGTTATAGCTTGTGCCAACCTGTACGCCGTAGGATATCCTTGATTCACTGAGAATCCAGCGCCTAATAAAAAAGATATATTTCTCATAATTTATAGTGTTAATTTCATTGATTTCAAAAGTAAATATTCCTAACGCCGCCGATGATTGGATGAACAAGCTAATACACTAATTCCATAAACACATTTATAATACCAGCTTTCCAAAGGATGAAATCTTTATTTATTGGAATCTGTAAAACATGGCAAAATTTGTTATCCAGAGCGGTTTGATCTTTCAAATAGAATTGACCGGAAGTATTACTGCCTTCCCCGGGATAGACTAAAGCAACTTTTTCAGCATTAAAATACTCATGGTAAACATACATCTGCCGTAAGTCTTCTGGTGACGGTGCTTTGCCACCTAGGTTTTTCCATTTTGTATCCAATACTATTCGCTTATTGCTTTGCGGATTTGTCAAAACAATATCAGGGCGCATATTAGAACTCAAATGTTCGCTTTTCCAAAACTTTCTAGTGACTTGACCAGCTACAGTGTAGCTCTTCATAGATTTACGTAGCAAGTTTACAACAAATTGTTCCCATAAAGCATTCATATCAAACATTAAGGCTAATACATTCCTTCTTCCTTGACTAACATCCGGATGGTAATTGAGTAATAGCAACTCTGCAATATCGATCGCTTTTTTATAAATGATAGTCTTCCGATCATAACGGATACGTTCGAATGCCTGGGGGGTAACTTTTAATCTGGATTGTTCCGGAAAATTCAGCATCAGACTACCGATTCGAGAAGCCAAAATGCCATTCCTGTTTAATCGCGATAACAATTGCAACGTACAATATAAGATTTGATGCAGTTCGTGGTTAATCGTATATTGAGTAGTTTGGATATAAAACCGCTCTTTGTGAACGATGTTTTTTTGAAGATGCTTCGTTATAGATAACTTACTTTTCAGCGCTTTGGCATTACGCTCTTCACGAATATATTTTTTGACTAAACCTCGTCTTACCAAAAACTCTACTTCTACAACGAAGAGTTCGAAGTATAAGTCTAGAACAGAATTATGTCTAAGCCTTAAATGCGAGTTGCCCGATTCCTTTACCGGAAAACCCCAAACCGAACGGATCATATTGACCAGCAAATTTTGCCACATACCCGTATCGTTAGAATTATCGGCCTTAGGCAAAACTTCAATCAATGTGTCGCCGATCTGTAAAGCTCCGACGTATTCACAAAACTGTACACCATTACGAATCAAACTATAAAAGGGCGAATGATTGCCATAATAGTTCACCAGAGCTTGATATTGCGACTCCGAGAGATATTTTTCTCCTTGATCTACAAAAAGCCTTTGGTGTTCAAATACAACGATATGTTTAAGTTCCGGCTTAGCCATTACTCATCAAATGACTTATTGCTTCCCGAAACGTTCCTCCACCCAGGGGATTTAGCCGATAATCAATGATCTCGTAAACCGGGCGTTCTTCTAGTTCGGATTTATAATCATATTCAAACTCCGCAAACAAATTTGAAGCAATAGTTTTTTTCTCCACGAATCCTTTTCCTAACACTAAACCAATTTTACCGTAGTCCCCAAAGAAATATTCCTGTAACAAAGGGATAATGTTTTTATAAAAGGATTCAACAATTGTTGTTTCATCTTTTCCAATAAAATAAGCATGTCCGATACAGTGATCTCGGTCGATCAGCTTTTCTATGCGGTCATTGATCTTTTTTTGGATTTCTGCTGCTGAATAACCAAATATATGTTGTTGGATTTCGGGCAGCTGATAATTTGGTAACATCTCTTCAAATACGAACCGCCTACGCAATGCCGTATCAATAGCCTCTACTGAACGGTCTGCTGTATTCATTGTTCCGATAATGTATAGGTTTTCAGGGACGATAAATTTCTCTTTGCTATAAGGTAAAGTCACTTCCAAAGATTCTTCTTTCCCCTCTCTTTTAGACTCTTCGATGAGCGTAATCAGTTCTCCAAAGATAGCGGATACATTGCCACGATTAATCTCGTCAATAATAAGTACGTGAGGTAAGGTCTCACTGGATACATTTTTATTTGTCTTATTGCCTTTAGACGCAATTTTGTTATTGATAAAATTGAGGACAGACCAATAGGCCGTTGAATTCATACCGCCAATCACAGCGCGGAACTCTTTATCGATATTTTTTACCACTGAAAGATTTGGGAATGCGTGTTGAAGTTTTTTAGAACGCGCATAGCTGACTACGTATTCCTTTCCGCTTCCTTTGGACGGTCTTAATTTGAGGTTGCCATTTGACGTGATCTCGGTCACAAACATGCCCATTTCGGGCGTCAATATACTCAACTTGTATTCTTTTCCTGATTCAATCTCTTCGTTGGATAACTCAATCAATTCATTCCAGCCATCATCAAAAGTATACGAATATTCCTCTGAAGCATCTGTTCTTGATGCTAACATTCGATTCACCATCTGTTTTAAAATGCCAGGCTGTACATCATAGATCACTTGCTTATTCCCATCTGCATCCTCATCGATCAGCGGTTTAATCCCCTCTACAAAATCTTCGTATCCTAGACTTTGGTGAAAGGTGGTGAAAACAATTTGTCCAGCATCGACCAAGCGCTTATATTCCACTTTCACTAGATCACGACTTTGTTTTAAGTCAAAAGAGGGATTAATAATGGAAATCGCCTTGTTAATAGTGTGATAGGTCTTTCCAGTTCCGGGAGGACCATAAAGAATTTGATTAAGTAGCCCCGTAGCTTTGTGAATCTCGGTAGTGTTATTATTCACAATAATTTCTGTTGTCTGTTTTCCGATTCTTTTTAAAGCTTTCTGCAGATGGTTATGAAAATCAGAGGAGGAAATACGATTGGCCTTGAATTCAGGATTTATTATTTTCTCCTGATTAATAGCCTTATTTACCATTTCAATAATATCTTGGACTTGGCTATCAACGTCCCGTAACATAAACTCTAGATTTCCATAAGAAGGTTCAATAGGCTTTGCCTGAAAATTGAACATCTTTGCATTGGGATTAAAAGCTCTTCTAAATCCAAATTTCTGCTCAATAGGATCTTTCAAAGATTTGATGAGATTCAGCGCAGAGCTATTTTGCGATGAGTCAGGATCTTTTGTTTGATTAAATTCAAAAAAATAGATCAACTCCCTTTTGTTGGAGGCATATTGAAATACGAGCTGTATCAACTCACCAGATGATCCTGGAAAACTTACGGGAATTGTCCAAAATGTCGTAGCAAAATAATTAGATTTAGCGGTACCAATGAAGAAGTCTTTCTCTGCACCTTTACTAGCGGTCTGGCGAAGTGAAAATGTAAATCCAGATTTATTATTCTTTTCGATTAACCAATCAAAAATCGCCTTTTCGTATTCTGTGTATGTTAACATATTTTTATGTTGTTATTTCCTTTAGAGGAAGAATATTACTCTCATAATTTCCCACCCACTCCTTTAAATTTTTCTACAAAGGCACTAATTTTTTGAAAAACGTTTTGTTTCTTGGTTAAATATTGTGGATTTAACGGACTCATTTTAGGTAAAATAGCATTCAGCTCAGTACCATTTTCACTGGCAAATTCACGTTTTAACGATGCAGTTATGTATCTCTTTGTCGCCTCCTCATTTAGATTTTCATCTGTAATTAATTCTGAAGCTTCTATTTTTTGTTTCACTTGTGCATATTCAAAAAAGATATCTATTATACCTGCTTTATCTTGAATCGCATCAAGATTTGTTTCGTTAATAAAGTCAACAACTAAGGACTCTTTTGCTCTATTGCCTATACTGGCACGGATAACTCTACGAATTTCTTCTACCAAAGCAACTTTATCTTTGGTCTTTTTGTTGTGTTCAAAAATTAATTCGAGAATGTAATCCAGATTGATTTCTTGTGATTTCAACAAGTCTATTTCAAAAACAACATCATCCCAATCGATTGTAGATTCTGCTGCTTTTTTTCCATTTTTTTCTCGTCTTATCCAATCACGTATATCATTATAGGTAGAACGATAATCTTGAACTGTTCTTTCTGGCAACAAAGCTATTGTTTGCATGGTATCAATTTCCTCATCTGTTACGAAATAAGTTTCTTTGAATGCTTTCACCGCATCTGCATCATTTAAATCGATTTCCTGTAACGCTCTTAGATGGGTAAATTCATCGTAATTCTGCAGTATATTTTCCACACGCAAGTATTCCCCGAAAAGCTTCGCAAATTCTTTTTTGTCTTTTTCTCTAACAATTTCATCAGGATTGGGAAACCTTTCATTCAACTCATTTACCACATCAATATAACCTCTTCGGGCTTCTCCTGTCGCAATATCTGTAAAGCCCTCCAGATACTCTTTATAGCTTTTTTCGAGCACCACATTTTTAGTATTCTTATCCCCAAATAAAGTAATGGCATCAATAGTCGCTTGTTCTAAATCTCTAAATGTAACGATGTTGCCAAAAGTTTTCGTTGCATCATAAATACGATTGGTACGCGAAAAGGCTTGCATTAAGCCATGGTAACGCAAGTTCTTATCTACAAAAAGCGTATTAAGTGTAGGTGCATCAAACCCAGTAAGGAACATACCTACTACTATGATGAGGTCAACCTCTTTACTCTTTACACGCTTGGCTAAGTCACGATAGTAGTTTTGAAATTCTTTGTTTTCAACCCCATAACTGGTTTTGAACATTGCATTATAATCATTGATGGCTTTGGTTAAAAATTCCTTAGCACTACTATCCATTGCTGTTGGTTCAAAGGTTTCATCAGGAATTTCACCAACTGCATTTTGTTCTTCGTTGGCAGCAAAAGAAAAGATGGTTCCAATTTTAAGCGGTTTTTCACTTTCTTTTTGCAGGCGATTGAGTTCCTCATAATAACACTTGGCCGCATCCACACTGCTTACAGCAAACATGGCATTAAATCCTTTGTCGCTACCTTGGTTTCTATGGGTTTTAATTCTGAAATTTTGCAGAATGTATTGGGAAATTTCTTTAATACGAGCAGGATGAAGTAGTGCTTTTGTGTTTTCTGCAGCACTTAGTTTTTTCTCATCTTGTTCTTGTTCTATACGCTTAAATTGGGGCCTTACATCATTATAATCTACCTTAAACTTCAATACTTTTTCATCCCGAATAGCATCGGTAATGACATAAGAATGCAACTCACGTCCAAAAACACTTGCCGTAGTCTCCGAACCCAAAGCGTTTTGCGGGAAAATAGGCGTTCCTGTAAAACCAAATTGATAGAACTTTTTAAATTTCTTCTTCAGATTTTTTTGTGCTTCGCCAAATTGTGAACGGTGGGCTTCATCAAAAATGAAAACCACCTGCTTTTGATAAATAGCTAAATCTCCCTCGCTTTTCATCAGGTTATTCAGTTTCTGAATGGTGGTAACTATAATCTTGTTGTCCTCTTTTTCAATATTCCGCTTTAATCCAGCCGTGCTATCTGATCCGTTTACACTATCGGGAGAAAATCTTTGGTATTCCTTCATGGTTTGAAAGTCCAAATCTTTACGATCCACTACGAAGAATACTTTATCTATAAAATCGAGCTGTGTGGCTAGTCTGGCTGCTTTAAAACTGGTTAAGGTTTTTCCCGAACCGGTGGTATGCCATATAAATCCGCCCCCTTCTGTAGAAGACCATTTTTTGGATTGATACGAACTTGCTATTTTCCATAAAATCCTTTCTGTCGCCGCTATTTGATATGGACGCATGATGAGCAACGTATCGCTTGTATCAAAAACTGAATAGGTAAGGATTACATTTAACAATGTGTGTTTCTGAAAAAAAGTTGCTGTAAAATCTTTCAGATCTTTAATCAAAGAATTATCCGCTTTTGCCCAATTCATGGTAAAATCGAAACTGTTTTTATCTCGTTTTACAGTGTTAGCAAAATAACGGCTATCGGTACCGTTTGATATCACAAAAACCTGCAAATATTTAAAAAGGGAGTTTTCGCTATTGAAGCTTTCTTTGCTGTAACGATGCACTTGGTTAAATGCCTCACGAATAGCCACCCCACGTTTTTTAATTTCGACCTGTACCAGTGGCAAACCATTCACTAAGATGGTTACATCGTATCGGTTGGCATGCGCTCCTTTTTGTTCGAATTGTGAAATTACTTGCACTTTATTGCGAACAATGTTCTTTTTATCTACTAAATAAATGTTTTGGATGTGACCATCATCAAATACAAAATCGTAAATATAGTTGTCGTGCAACTTTCTTGTTTTATCAATGATGCCATCTCCTGGTTTATCCAAATACTCAGCTACAAAACGAACCCATTCCGTATCTGTAAACACCATATCGTTAAGTACCTGCAATTGCACCCTTACATTAACCAACATGGCTTGCTGTGTAGTAAGGTCTTTCGGGTTTTCATATCCTTGACTAATTAGGTCCTGAATAAATTCTCTCTCCAGTGCATGTTCCGTTTGATAGCTTACAGGAGCTTCGTTAAGCATAGAATGCTTGGTGTACTTATCTAAAACAATAAAATTGTTTGATTCTGCTATGGTGTTATACTGTGGCATCTTGTTCTTCTTCTACAATTTGGTTATTATTAGATTTAAAACGATAGTTTGTTTTAATTTGGGTCACTAAATATTCTAAAACTCTTTTATCGTTATCATGGATTATAGAGGTTTCTTCGCCCGAAAATTTGCCATGACTTGACAAATTTATTATGCGATTGTAATACGCTTCACGTGACTCTTCAGGCAAAAGGTCTCTCCATTTATTGTACCCTAAAAAAGTGGACATTTTTTCTAAAATATTACGAAGAAAATTAAAATGATACTTTTGAATATTACCTGATGGCAGTATAGCTTTATCCAATTCAGATAGAAGAAATAAATGATAGGAAAAGGGTGAATCACTTGATTGATCGCTCAGTAAAAAAGTACCATCTGCTAATTTTTCAAAACGCCTTTTTGCACAATGCTTTACTTTATAACCGGAATTTGAATCCGCGTTATTGAATTCATTGAACAATACATTATAAAACAGTGGATTGTGTGTTGTAATAATGAATTTAAGGTCGGATTGATTCGATTTTATTAGTTCAGCGATATTCACAGCCAATTCAATCAAGTGTGTATCATCCAATGAACTTACTGGATCGTCAATAAATACATATTGCAAGTCATTAAATTGGTCTGTTTCCCGATCAGCTTCCTCTGCTACATTTAATACATTAATTGTTTGCTCTAATAAACTGTAAAAAACACTCCAGACAAAACAGCTCTCTTCACCTTTAGAAATCTTCACAAATTCTGAAGGCTCATCATTTCCACGTTCAAATGAAAAACGCACTTCGGAATAAGCAGGAATCGTCACGCCCCGATTGTCTTGACCCTTAATAGTGTATTCCTCATTAAAATGAGGCGTTAATTTATCGCTCGTGTAACGTTGGAAATGAGTCGTTATATTTGGTTCTTGTCCTTGCTCTATAAGTACCCAATTGGTATATGCATTAGGTTGGATTTTCAATTTTCTATCTACATCATTATCCAAATCATTATCCCAATAGAACAAATCTTCGGTAAATGCATTATAGTACATCATCTTGATGCCTGTTTCTTCTTCCTCATTCTCAGGATTTTTGGGTGATATCAATTTTTTGAACTCACGTGACAAACGTGTTTTACCAGTACCATTAAACGCATAAATCAATTGCACTTTTTTATTGGCATCCTTTAAAGATTGAGCTATTTCAGTTAATGATTGTGCCATTATATTTCTAAATTATCTTTTGGAAATGTCAATAACATATCTCTATAATACTCATACTGTTTTTGTCTTAGTCCTATTTCTTTTGGCAAACCTTCACTTATAGAGTTAGTAAGTGTGTCAAATTTATCGAGAATGGAGACAATTCGTTTTTGTTCTTCGACAGGAGGAACTGGGAAAATAATTTTTGCTAAATCATTTGCTGAAACATCAATCACTTTAGTTCCTTTAGCATACTTAGCTTTCTTTTTTGCAAACATGCTAGTTTGTGTATAGTAAGCGAAAAACTTCCCTATGATTCTCTCACTAGGTTTAAAAATAGTAGCATGCCCTCCGGTAACAGCGGTTTCTTTCCCGAGATACACAACAGATTTTCCGACATCTTCAAGGTTTTCACTTGTATTGGTTATAACAACATCTCCAGTATTGACTTTTCTTAATTTCTTGGCTGTCTCAGGAGAAACAAAAGATTTTGTTGCAGTTGTGTGAGTTCCGTAATAGGTATAAATTTGACCATAATGTATCGCCGGAACTCCTGTTTCTGTAAAATCTGACTTTGGCAATCCATTTCCTCTAATTAATTCTCCAACTTCTCCCAAACTCTTCCATTCCACTTCTCCCTCTTCAAAACTCAACAAAGCTTCTCGATAATAGCTATATTGCTGTTTACGCGCTGTAAGCTCTGCTGTAAGCTCTGCTGTAAGCTCTGCTGTAAGCTCTGAAAAGGTATCGAGAATTGCAACTATTTTTTGTTGAATTTCTAAGGGTGGAATGGGAATAGAAATCTTTGCAAATCTCGCTTTCGACACATTATACCTCGTTACTCCATTAGCTGTTTGAGATATTAGCTTTCTGATTTTATTATCTCTAAATAGATATTTCAGAAAATCAGGTAAAAACAGGTTTTTATCATTCAAACGATAACCAAAACAAAAACTATTCAGATAAAATTCTTCATCTGTTTTTGTTGTCATTACAGACGACATTCCACATTCTTCAGGCGTTTCAGAGGAACTAGTAAACAGTACATCGCCATATTCAACCTTGTTTTGTCTTTCATTTTCTCCGATTTTCACAAAGGTGGCTATATCTGTATTAACGGATATATTTGAAAATACATTCATATAAGTGATAAACTTGGCGTTTCCGTCCGCAAAATCACTTTTGCTTTTGCCAGTCAAACCTCCGTAAAAAACACCAAGTTCCTCTAGAGATTTCCACTCCACGAAAACGCCTTCTAATAATTTATCTAAATAACTCATGCTTCAATCTCTTTAACAATTTTATCAATATCGGCACGCAAAGCATTGATTTTTTCCACCGTTTTTGCTATTTCAGTATTCAACTCCGTAATATCAATCTGCTCACGATTATCTTTCGCTTCTACATACGAGCTTACGGATAGATTATAGTCGTTCTCCGCAATTTTAGCATTATCGACAGATACGGCTATATGCACTTCATCGGTTTTTCTGTCGAAGATATCCATTATCTTTTCAATATGTCTGTCTTCCAACACATTGTTATTGGTTACTTTTTTAAAGAAACCTTCTCCAGTAGCATCTATAAATTGGGTTTTCGTATCGGTCTTATGTTTGGAAAGTACCAGGATATTTACCGAAATAGACGTGCCATAAAACAAATTGGACGGTAAAGCAATAATGGTCTCTACAAAATTGTTATCTACCAAATACTTTCTAATCTTTTGCTCGGCACCACCTCTATAAAATATTCCCGGAAAGCATACTATAGCAGCCCTTCCTTTACCGGAAAGATAACTGAGTGCATGCAATACAAAGGCAAAATCGGCTTTAGACTTAGGAGCTAATACACCGGCAGGTGCAAAACGATCGTCATTGATCAAGGTAGGATCGTCCGAACCTATCCAATTGACCGAATACGGTGGATTGGACACAATGGCATCAAAAGGCTTGTCGTCGCCAAAATGAGGATCAATCAACGTATTGCCCAATGCAATATCAAACTTATCATAATTGATGTTATGCAAAAACATATTCATACGAGCGAGGTTGTAGGTCGTATGGTTAATCTCTTGCCCAAAGAAGCCATCTTCGATAATATGGTTGTCAAAGTGCTTTTTGGCTTGAAGCAACAAAGAACCCGAACCTGCTGCCGGATCGTAGATTTTATTTACAGTAGTTTGCTTATGCATCGCCAACTGTGCTATAAGCTTGGATACGTTTTGAGGTGTAAAGAATTCTCCACCGGATTTTCCTGCATTAGCGGCATAGTTGTTAATCAAAAATTCGTAAGCATCACCAAAAAGGTCGATTTGGTTGTCCTCAAAACTCCCAAAATTCAACTCTTCCACACCTTTCAAAATAGCAGCTAAACGGCTGTTTTTGTTTTCTACCGTGTTTCCTAAACGTGTACTGGTCGTATCGAAATCAGCAAACAGTCCTTTGATGTCACTTTCAGAAGGATAGCCGTTCGCAGAACTCTCGATAGCATCAAAAATAGCTTTTAAGTCGGTATTGAGGTTTTTGTTAATGTTTGCTTTTTCAGCGATATTCACAAACAATTGGCTAGGATATATAAAATAGCCTTTTGTTCTTGTCGCATCGGCTTTAATTTCAGGTGTAATCACATCATCTGATAATTTGGCATAATTTACACTATCATCACCGCCTTCCATATAATTTGCAAAGTGTTCACTTATGTATCGATAAAAGAGTGTTCCTAATACAAAATGTTTAAAATCCCACCCATCTACTGAGCCACGTACCTCGTTGGCTATTTTCCATATTTTATTTTGTAATATTTCTCTTTGAATTGTGCTTGTCATGTGATCTTTATATCGTTAATCTCTTAATAAAATCTTATCTATTTTGCGCTGGTAATTTCTCGCCAATATCTTCATAATCGAGCTCTAAGCTAACTTCATCCAACACTCTCTTTAAATTTTCTAATTGAGCGTTCGGGTTGATTTTCTGTAAGCTTTCTAAAAATATCGACTCGAAAATATTGGTGTCTTCTTTTCGAATATGTTCTCTTAATGGAATATAGGTATAGCCCAACTTCATTAAATGGAGAAGAGCAGGAATTTTCACTCTTGAGTTTTCATTAAATGCCATTATATCGTTTCGAAGATTTTATTAAACAATAGTTCCAAGTCCTTTTTAACCTCGTCAAAAGCGGGCAATTTTTTGGCAGAGATTTGATGCCCCAAACTTGTTTTCCATGCTCGTTTAACCGTGTTTTCACTTTTGGCATTCATGAGCTGATCAACACCGGTAAATTCCAGTCCTTTAAACGCCATTTTCTCTAAGAAAGCCTGCTTGATCGCTGACCAATCAAGATCATTAACATGCTTGGATAAGTACCATATATCATAATAGTCACGAGGTGCTGTATAGGAGCGTTGAATCAAGGCTCTTAACTTTTCAGACAACACTTCTCTTATATCATAGCAGGAAATTTCGTCTATAGCAGGGGTGAGCTGGTCAGAATAATCATGGTAAACCGTTTTCAAGGTCGGTGCGAACAGCATCTTCTCATACAGAATAATTTCAATTTTAATCGAAGTAGTCCATCGGGAAGGATCTGGCGGAATTTGATCCTTGGAATGATCGGCTCCCCAAAACTTTACAATGGCAGCGTAGCCAGTTGGCATATCATTGTGCCGAAGATTGGTCAGTTTTTCCAGATGCAATTGCATACCCGTGCGCTCTTGTACTAACGAGATGATTTGCCTCAATAAATCTTCATCCAATTGAAAATCTGGATTGATGGATGTAAAATCTAAATCTTCTGAAAAACGATAATCCGGGATATAACATTTTCTTAAACATGTTCCTCCTTTGAAGATTAGTGCTTCTCTGCAGGAATCTATCGAAAATATAGCATCGACAAAATGACCCAATACCCAATCCTTGTCAATGGTGCTTCTGGATACTTCGTGTTTCAATGCTTTTTTCTCTATTTCCTTTTTCAGTATCATTTAGTATTGTTTATTGGAGATATCTAACAATTCTTCCCGGCTGATATTTAACCTTAATCGCCATTCCGCTACAAATTCACCTTCGTCCAATCCCTGGGGATCAAACAAGTTATATCTATCCTTTACCTGTTTCTTGGCAAAATCTATAAAAGGATCCATACCTGTAATTTGGAGAAGTTCAACCAGATAGCCAATACGTTTGGTAACCGCTATATTATTCACAGCCAGGCAGTACTCGACTAATTTAGTGGGGTGCATTTGCGCTTGACCAACTGCTCTGATCAATTCTGCGTAGCCACCAGAATGTTGAGGTAGATCAAAGCAATCGACTATTGTTTTCTCTACATCAGTGATCGGATACTGAAGGTTACCGTAACCATTGTGTATGATTCCTGTTTTTTTATTAGGTGCTATCCTAACGAATTTATAAGAAGTGCCTAAGATTGACTTGTCGTTTTTTTGGTGAGTCGTCTGAATAAAAACGGTATTGGAGAACTGTTCTGTCAATCCATGCAAATTCAATGCAGACCAATACGCTACAGCACTATTTTCAGCAACAAAAGTACCTATGACATATTCGTCCCGAAAACCTTGTTTGCAAAATTTACCTTTTTCCATTCGCACAAGTAGTTCCTTGTCGACTAGATTCTCTAGGATTTCACTTAAGTTGTCAAACTTTTGTTCTAGCAACCGCTCAATTTCGGAGAATTTGAACAACTGTATTTCATAGTCATCCAGCAACTTCAAGAACTCAAGTTGGGGCTTCGTAAGATGTTCTGATATGTAAACGCTGTCTGCCATATTACCTTTTGTTTTACGATAAGACCTAAAAATTGGGTCTTATCGTAACACGATTGGTAAAGATAAGGAACAATTATCCAAAAAACAACGCTTAATATCAAATCTCAATAGTCACTTTGAGTAAACGAAAGCGTACCAGATTATTAATATTTTTAAGATGTATATTCCAATTCATTATCTTAATACCAAAATAAAAACAAGTGGAATTCACTAACGAGGACATAATCTATCTTCTCAACCTTTTTAAAGGTCGTGAAGACGTATTTGCTTTACGCTGGGAAAAGGGAAATAAAAGCGGGTACATGCCGGCCTATAGCTATGATCCATACCATTATCGACTACATAAAGCTAATGGCGGTAGTTTTCAAAGCTATAGTCACAAAACCTACCTGCCATTGTCAGAAATAGAAATTACGAAACATCTTAACGGCCTTCAGCAGATCGGAATTTATCCACTGTTGCAAGATAACACTTCTTGGTTTCTAGTAGCTGATTTCGATAAATCCGATTGGCAACCACAGGCTTTGAAATTTCTCGAAGCGTGCACTGCTAAAAATATCCCTGCTTATCTTGAACGGTCCCGCTCCGGCAATGGCGCACATGTCTGGATTTTCTTTGAGAGCCCTTATCCAGCAGCCAAAAGTCGTAAGTTATTTATGCATATCTTGGAAGGATGCGGTGCATTCTCGCCATTTGATAAAAGCTCCAGCTTTGACCGTTTATTTCCAAATCAAGATCGCCTGTCAGGGAAAGGTTTAGGAAATCTAATTGCGCTACCCTTATTTTTACCTGCCGTACAGAATGGCAACAGTTCCTTTCTCGATGCTGAAACAATGGATCCATTTCCTGATCAAATCGCATATTTAAAAGGAATTAAAAGAGTGAGCTTGGATTTCCTAGAGGAGCTGTTCAATCAAACAGGAGGAAGTAAAGAAAGCTATATACCCGTTGTTGACGAAAAACTTAAGATTACCTTGAGCAATACGGTCCGTCTAAACAGTCATGCTATACCTTTTGCCCTCATCAATTACTTGAAAGAGCAACTTAACTTTGCTAACTCAGCCTTTATCATAAAGAAAAAATCAGGCAAAAGCACTTTTGAAACACCTAGGTTTTTTAAATTGATCGATGAAACCGAAAATGAAATCCTTATCCCAAGAGGATTTATTGGGAAATTGCTACGATTCTGCAGAGAAACACAGGTAGCACATGACTTTGTTGATAATAGAAATGAACTCCCGATTATCCAGTTCTCTTTTAATGCCGCGTTGCGAAACCATCAGACCAATGCTGTAGCCGCAGTAGAAAAAAAGGATTTCGGTGTGATCGTTGCTCCACCAGGAACAGGAAAAACTGTTATCGGCCTGAAAATTATTGCAAACAAACAACAACCTGCACTTATTGTCGTACACCGTAGGCAATTGTTAGATCAATGGGTGGAGCGTATAGAATCATTCCTAGGAGTACCGAAGAAAGAAATTGGGATTATAGGTCAGGGAAAAGCAAAATTGGGTGCTAGTAAAATAGCCGTTGCAACGATACAAAGTCTTCCAAAACATATTGAAACAATTCAGGACAAATTTGGTACGATCTTAATCGACGAATGTCATCATATTCCGGCGGAATCTTATCGTACCACCGTCGGAAAACTAAACAGTATTTATTGCTACGGTCTCACAGCGACTCCTTTTCGGAAATATAATGATGATAAATTGATCTTCACTTACCTCGGTGATATAATTACGGAAATCCGACCAGAGGAAATTGAAGATTACAAAAGGGCAAATATCATCGTTCGGAATACTAAACTCCACGTTCCCTATAATTCCAAAACCGATAGTTTCGAAACACTTTCCCAAATTCTAATTCATGATACGGCAAGAAACGGAATAATAGTGGAGGATGTATCCGCAGAGCTAAATCAAGGGAAAAAAGCAGTTATAATTACCGAAAGAAAAGAACATATCGAGACGCTTAATCTATTGCTCAAATCCAATTATGAAACCATAACGCTCAGCGGAGATGATTCAGATAGCAGTAAGAAAGCGAAATGGAAAACATTGTCAGAAGGAAATTTTCAAGTACTGATTACTACAGGGCAATATTTTGGCGAGGGGTCGGATATTCAGCATATCAGCACCCTGCTTTTGGCGTATCCCTTTGCTTTCCATGGCAAATTGATTCAATACATCGGTCGCGTGCAGCGATCCGAGATAAATCCTACGATATATGACTATCGGGATGTACAGATCGATTACCTAGACAAGATGTTTCTCAAACGGAATATCTATTATCGTAAGATCGACAAACAAGCGACACTTTTTGACGAACCAACGATGGATTACAGGCCTCAAATAGGTCACCTATTCACCTTAGAAAAGAATGTCAAAATAGCTATTGAAGACCTATCGTTCCATTATGGTCATGTGGCCTTCACTTATAAAGTGGAAGAGATGCATACGGTTTTGGAATTTCAAATTGAAAATTTGGAGATCAGGCCTGAGTTTGAGGTATTAAAACCTTACTTTATCAAGATACTGAAATCTAAAAACATCAACGTTCAGTTAAACGCTGAATTTGAATACGGAAAACTGGTCGCGCAAATTGCTACTTCCGAGGATATAGAACGAATAAATAGAGAAATCGTGGAAGGTGTGAAATTCCAGTTTCTGAACAAGGGACTATTAGGCAAGCTACCTTTGCAAAAACAAAATATTTTGACTTCAGATCAGTTACAGAATGGCGAGACTGTATTCGCAAACGCAGAGGAATTACTCTTTGAAATCCTTAAACTACGAAAATACAAGCATTCTCGACAAGTTCAATTCTTAGCCGATCAACACCTGAGCAGTATTATGAAGATTAGGTTCGTGCTTAGTCCCTTTGCATTTGTATTTCTTCTATTGGGAGACAGCCAGTACCACATCATCCTTGAAACCCTAGATACGGAGGAGGCGACTTATATCTGGCACACCGATAAAAATAAAACCGTCTTGAAAGACGCTGTTGCGATGATAGATAAAGATCTGCAGATTATTCGTGAAAAGGGTAGACAGGCTTTCTTAGAAAAGCATACTCCTGAAAGATTTAGTCGTATCCTTCATGACTACAGCGATCCGGATAGAGGTTTTGTACTTTGGAAATCATACTTGGAAGAATCTATTGTTTAGAAAAAGACTTTCGTTGAAGCTAGTTACTAACTTGGTTACTCATTTAAGAAATAGTAGCTGATCTTTGATATATAATAGCGTGGCTTAGTTACTAACCAGGTTACTTGCGGAAAACCTTCTATTAAGTTTACACACAGTACGATTAACGGCGATGAACGCCGTGACTTCCATTTTTTGTGAATAGGCTATTAAAATCATAGGAGGTTATTGCGTACGATCCCAGAATTCACTTTAAATTTCTTTTGGAATATGCACATATAAGCTCCGACACTAGCTCCGACACTAGATTGGTCAAAAAATGTAATAATATCGTTTAATTCTTTAAAATACAAGTTATTAACTCCGACACTAGCTTGTGCATTTTTTATGTAATGGCTAATAAGGCTCTATTCTTCCAAATCCGAAGAGGGGGGCTGGAAATGTCATATTTAATTGATCGAAAAGAACGCGAACCTTTTTTCGCCAACTTGATCGGGCTACTGGCCAACTTTTCTGATCTTTTATAATATCAACTCTATTTTGTGAATGGTGAGGCCTTGATTTACTACCTTGTATATCTCCCTCGTCAAACTTCAATAAAGTTTAAAGGGTGATCCAACGGATTGGTTTCTCCATCGAGATCAAAAATAGTACGATGCTCCTCTGCTGAAAATAGAGAACGTTTTCTTTCAAGCTGCTCAAAAAGGTGTATCAATGGGAATTTCTCAGAAAGGAGGTCAAGATCATAAATATCTTTTTGAGTAGCACGGTTTGCCGCCGATAGCATCTTAAATAATGCGATATCCAGTTCCGATACGAATTTGATGCCATCTATATCTTCGATGTCATCGAGCATTTTCATATTTTGCAGAACCTCTATCTTAATCGTTTCTCCATCGCATATAATAAAAAAACGAAGGAAAGTATACTGGTCGTCTATATCGCATGGAAATTGGAGGCCAAACACACGTGCGCGATAAAAATTCTGGACATCGTCTTTGATTCTTTCATAACCTGCTTTTCCAATAATATGAGGGAAAAAGATATCAATGTCAGTGGAATATTTATCACAACTTGTGATAAACTTTCAGTAGATATCGACTTATTCACTGATGCTTCATACGGCAGTATTGACTTTAAAGAGATTGATGAATTTGTAGAAAATACATTTTCTTTCCACGTTCATTCTTCGGGGATTGACCCAGCAATGGGAAAGTCCTACAGTATCGGTATTGATAATGATAATACCGTCAAGTTAGATGTGTTTTATACCGACTCGTTCATACAGCCCGCCTTAGTAGTAGACGGCATTCGATTGGCCACGATAGAGGAGATTATTGCAATGAAGGTCGATATCGTTCAACGTGTCGGCCGAAAGAAAGATTTTTGGGATTTGCATGAGTTGTTGACTAATCACGATATCCAGGCGATGATAGAATTACATCAATGTCGCTATCCATACACGCATGACAAAGACCTCATTTTAAAAAACTTTACAGATTTTACGCTAGCGGATGACGAATTTGATCCCGTATGTTTGCGAGGCAAATACTGGGAGTTCATCAAAGAGGATATTGTTGAAGCTGTTGAGCGCTACGAGAATATGCGGTGATAATCTTATACTGATGGATATCGACAAATAGATGTCTATTCTTTTAAGGAAAGCTTTATGAATATTTCTCCCTCAACTCCAACTTCTTGATCCGTGATGAAATAGCACCTGCTTTTCGTTGAAAGATATTGGCTAGTTCCTTGACAGTCTTTCCCTCACAAAACAAAGCCTCAAGTTTTTCATCGTCTTCGGTCGACCATGGCAAATAAGCTTGTGGATGCTGTTCTCGGATATCGTCCAAAGTATAACTCTCCTTGCCACTTTCCGGATCGGTCAGCTTTTCCAGTTTTTTGACAGCACGGTTAAAGACCTTTTTGAAGTCTTTTATATCCTCTTCGAAGATCAATATCTTGTATTTTTCGAAACCATCGTCGGTGCGCTTACTTTCCGAAACGGAAAGATATAGACTGCCATTTTCTGACCTCTTTACATCAAAGAAATAAGTACGATTTCCTTTAGTGATTTTATCCGTGAATAGTTCTTTATTCTCCATTACAACAGATTTAGTGTTTACGAAGTGGTTTTCACACCAAATTTAGTAAAACTTGTCTAAAATAAATACACCTAACAACCTCAAATAATGACGGTTATTCATTTAAATTACAGGTTCATTTCGTATATTTGTATAGCAAAAGGAAATAGGGAATATAGGTGGACAGTTTTTGCGAGACCCTAGCGAGACCTCGTAAAAGTGATGCTTATAAATGAGATACTATCAGTGAGTTACAGAGAAAGTTCTACACCCCTTATAAAAAGGGATCACCGAGCGAAGCGATGGTAATCCTCCGACTCCACGAAAAGCTCAACGAAAGTTGGGCTTTTTCAGTAAAGGAGGGATGAGAACCCATTAGGAGAGTTCGAACTTTTCTTAGCAGCATTGCGTGCGAGACAGGTGCTACACAACAATGGTTTAGATAGATTTGATCCAACATGGCGGCTATTCTGTATGCCGTTACTTTCAGAACCATACGGTTGAATGCTAAATCGGGACAATTGTTCCGCATACTGACATAGCGCGTTTGCCTTGTCCAGTAAATTTATTGCCTTGTCTACTAAATCTATGCTGTTGCCGACCGCCTTAGGCATATTTACCCTTGCCCGTAAAGCGATATCCGGTGGAGATTGCTCTTTCTTTTACCGAATTTTGCCTTTAGTCTACTCAATAAGCCTTATTTCCGATGTTCGTTATGCTATTTCCAATTGGAACTGCAGCAAACTCCTCTGAAAACAGTAGCAAATCTGTTAGTCGCTATGTCTTTTCGGTAGGGAGATAAGACTTTTCTGTTGGACTTGTAACACTACTCATACGGAGCACCGTTAAAGCAGTATTACGGGCAGCTGATATCTAATGTCTATTGTTTAAGTTCCATGCAGAAATCATTTATATCCGTTCCGGAACAGGTAGCGTTCCGTACAGTATCCGAACAAACTCATACAGAAAATCCCAATATTTGAGGTGCAAAATTGACACTTAATCGGACAAAAGCGCCATTTTCGGACAAAAGCGCCAAAAACGCCAAAATCGGACATAACATTTTTGAACTCTTCCGACCTTTGTACAGTACATCAAAGCATGGTGTACCATATAAATAAGACAGTTATGCGAACAAAAAGAGAATATCCCGGAAAACCACCTTAATATCAGAAGGATATAGTGTTGGACTTTATACTTTAAGCTATAAGCTTTCAGTTTTTAACTTTTTACCATCCCTAAGGGGAGGCAAGCTTTTTAATTTTTAATTTTTTCAATTATGCAAAACAGATACGCAAATTCGGGATTCAGCAAAATGACCGACAATACATTTGCTACACTAGGATTAACCATTGTTTTAGCCATGAGCGATAATCCTTACTTTGAAAATCCGGTTCCAACTTTAGACGACGTCGGTCTACGGGTTGACGAATTTGAAAGTAAACTCGCTAATGCTTCGAAAGGTAGCCCTTTGGATACATCTGAAAAGAACAATAGTCGTAAACTGTTGGAAGAGGAACTCAAAAAATTGGCTTTTTACGTCAACGGTGTTGCTAGGGGAGCTCTAGCTCTACACATTGTTTTGAGTTCCGGCTTTACCGTAAGTGCGTTAGCTATACGGCGTGAAATTCCCGAAGTTCCAGAAAGACTTCGCCTAGGCGACACGCCACAATCCGGTCAGCTCCGCTTAGATTTCTCGCCTACCAAGGGTGCGTGGGAATATGAATATACCTATGCTACCGAATTGGCCCAAGAAGGAGAACCCTTATGGGGGAAATAACTAACACAACCTCCTCAAGAAACAATATCATCAGTTCTTTAAAGCCTGGAAGTTATTGTTATGCTCGAGTTAGAGCTAGAAATGGAAAGGGGAGTAGCGACTGGAGTGAAACAGTGCGCCGAATGTCAAGGTGAGTTACGGGGCTTCTGCCCCGTATACTCGTCATTTATTTTGTTTTAGCCAATCCTCCCCGGGTATTCGGCTAATCCTTTTTCCAAACATATTAAGGCTTCGGTTAGGTCTTCCTGCCGCAACACATAAGCAATCCGCACTTGCTGTTTTCCTGCTGCTGCATCCGAATAGAAACCTGTAGCGGGTGCCATCATAACTGTTTTATCTTCATAAGAAAAACTTTCTAACATCCATTGACAAAATTTGTCCGCATCATCTATAGGTAATTGGGCTAACACATAAAATGCTCCTCCAGGAGTTGGACAGTAAACGCCTGGAATTTTATTTAAGCCTTCAACCAATAAATTTCTACGTCCAGTATATTCGTTTTTTACGTTATCAAAATAACTTTGAGGAGTATCCAATGCGGCCTCCGCAGCTATCTGAGCCACAGCTGGTGGACTTAAACGGGCCTGTGCAAATTTTAGTCCCGCATCCAAAACACGCTGGTTCTTGGTAATTAAGCATCCCAGTCGTGCCCCACAAGCGCTGTATCGTTTAGATACAGTATCTATTATGATGACATGCTCATCTGCCCCTTCAAAATGCATGGGTGAAATAAATTCATTTCCGTCATAACAAAATTCCCGATAAGCTTCATCAGAAATTAGATACAAATCGTACTTTAAACATATTTCCTTAAGGGCCAACAATTCTTCCCTGGAATATAAATATCCTGTTGGATTGTTTGGATTGCAAATGATAATTCCTTTTGTTTTGGGGCTAATTAACCTTTCAAAATCGTTAATTTTAGGTAAAGCAAAGCCATCCGCTATGGTGGATAATATGGGGACAACTTTTACGTCTGCTAAAACGGCAAAACTATTATAGTTTGCGTAAAATGGCTCAGGTATAATAACTTCATCACCGGGGTTAAAACAAGTAAGCATAGCAATGGTCAATGCTTCAGATCCACCATCTGTCACTAAAATATGCGAAGCATTAATGTTGTAGGCTAACTTATTATAATAGGATGTCAATTTTTCTCGATAACTGCTATAGCCTTGAGATGGAGTATATGCCCACACTTTAAAGTCAATATTCTTTATCGCATTTAACATAATTTCAGGCGTCTCAATATCCGGTTGTCCAATATTAAGGTGATATACATTTATACCGCGATCTTTAGCTAAATCGGCGTATGGTGTTAATTTTCTAATAGGGGAAGCTGGTATTAATTTTCCTTTTTCAGATATTGTTGGCATTTTGTTTTTTTTGAATCTATGTGCAAACTTAGATAAAATGCTTTGCATTCACCAACCGGAATAAGAATAGATTTCATCATGCGTATACGCAATAGGGCAAAAGATCCTCTAAAGCAGTTTATCGATCTCTCATCTGCCATTGAGCGCTTTCCTTTATAGATGGAAATTACTAAAAGTAATTGCAAAAAAAAAGCCGCTTACTAGAGTAAGCGGTTAGAGGTGTCGTAAACGACAATAATTTATTTTACTACCTCACCTTTTATATATAAAGATTTGAGTGGCGTTTTAGCATTAGAGCGAATAGTAACTGATTTGCTGAAAGGTGCAGCTTGAGCTGCGTTAAAAGTTACATTGATGGAGCCCGTTTCCCCAGGTTTAACAGGAGCATTTGTATATTTAGGAACAGTACATCCACAAGATGATTCTACCTTTGTTATAATCAAGGGTTCTGTTCCAACGTTAGTAAATTTAAATTCATAAGTTACAGGCTTACCTTGAGGTATTTTGCCGAAATCATAAGTTTCCTTTTCAAATTTGAATTCAGCGTTACCATCTGCTTTAAAGGCACTTAAACTTGCAAAAGCAATTACTAGTGTCAAAACGGTTAAGAGTTTTTTCATTTTTTTAATTGTTAATGTTTACATTCTGCATTGCATATAATGCCACGCACGTAGCTTATCGATAAGCTTTAATGATGTATTTTAAATAAATCTACAACAAAAATATCATAAAAGACAATTATAATGCCAATAAACTAAGTAATATATTTGTTTCTATTTAATGGGTGAGTTTACCGGTCTGTTAATGCAAAGCAAATTTAATGATTATCAATTAGTTTAGAGGCGCTGCTTATCATCTCAAAAGTTTATTCAATTACCTTAGTATCTTCAATCTGTGAGCTATTAAACACGTGAAATTTTGTTTGTTCTTTGTTTAATATTTTAAAATAGCTGAGGGGGATGAAGCCGCTAATGCAGAATTTTATATAATTTTTATTACTTTTGGGTCTTAAGCATAACTCCGTAATATGTCTGACACTAACTTGAAACATACCGTTCCCATAGATACGTCAAAGCTAAGTTTCGATGACTTTAGAGCTACTGTTTTAAACGACTATTCAATTGTTTGTGAGAGTAGGGAGGCAAGCTTATTGGGGCGTAGAGAAGGGTTAACCGGAAAAGCAAAATTCGGAATATTTGGTGATGGCAAGGAAGTTGCACAGGTTGCAATGGCAAAAGTTTTCAGAAATGGCGATTGGCGATCCGGCTATTATCGAGATCAAACATTTGCATTTGCAACGGGCATTTCAACTATTTATGAATTCTTTTCTCAAATGTATGCACATCCTGACATTAAAGCAGAACCCGCATCCGGTGGACGAATGATGAATGGCCATTTTGCTACCAGAGAATTAACGCCTGAAGGGAACTGGGTGAATCAAATGGAGCTTAAAAACTCCTCCGCCGATATTTCTACAACTGGGGGGCAAATTCCAAGATTATTAGGCTTAGCTCAAGCTTCAAAAGTTTACCGTAGAAATAAAGATTTAGCTTACTTGACCCATTTTTCCGATAGTGGGAATGAAGTTGCTTTTGGAACCATAGGAAATGCGTCAACTTCTGAAGGCGTTTTTTTTGAGGCATTTAATGCTGCAGGTGTGTTGCAGATACCTTTGGCGATTTCGGTTTGGGATGATGGATATGGAATTTCTGTGCCGAATAAGTATCAAACTACGAAGGAAGACATCTCTGAGGTGCTTCGAGGCTTCCAACGCGATGAGAAAGGTGACGGATACGAAATATTTAAAGTACGGGGATGGGATTATCCAGGACTCTGCGAAACATATGAACAAGCGATTCGTATCTGTAGAGAAGAACATATTCCTGTATTTATTCATGTAATCGAAATGACTCAGCCACAGGGGCATTCTACATCCGGATCCCATGAAAGATATAAACCTAAAGAGAGACTAGCTTGGGAAGCAGAATTTGATTGCCTCGTTCAGATGAGAAAATGGATGCTGGAATCGGCCATTGCAACTGAAGAAGAGTTGGTAACGATAGAGAGTAAGGCCAAAACTTTTGTGAAAAGCGAACAACGGAGAGCTTGGAGTGATTATGTGAATGCGTTTGCAAAAGAAAAAGCGGATGCTATTAGCTTGTTAAGCACAATAGACAATAAAGTTGTAAAAAGTTTAGCCACTCGGCTAAACACAATTAAAGAGGCCAGTCTTAAACAAATATACGGTACTGTAAGAAAGGCAATTAGAGAGCTCAGAACGCAGCCAAGTCAACAAAAAGATGAGCTTATAAAATGGTATACGGTACAACAGAAAGTTAATCAAGAACGATATAACTCTAAGCTGTTTACAGAGACGAATGAGTCTCCTAAATATATAAAGCCGATTCAGGCAGAATATGATAGTATAGCTAAAATGGTTGATGGGAGAGAGATACTAACAGCTTGTTTTGCGGCAAACTTTGAAAGAGATCCTAGATTATTGGCTTTTGGAGAAGATGTTGGAGCTATTGGAGATGTCAATCAGGGATTTGCAGGTTTGCAGGCGAAATTTGGCGAACATCGGATTTTTGATACGGGTATTCGTGAATCAGCTATCATAGGGCAGGGATTAGGCATGGCGCTAAGAGGATTAAAACCCATTGCAGAAATACAATACGTTGACTATTTATTATACGGTTTAACCGTATTGAGTGATGATGTGGCTTGTTTAAGTTATCGTACAAAAGGCGGGCAAAAAGCACCTTTAATTGTACGTACGAGAGGTCATCGTTTAGAAGGGATATGGCATTCCGGCTCACCTATGTCAATGATTTTGGGCTCTTTGAGAGGCTTGCATGTATGTGTGCCACGTAATATGACTCAGGCTGCGGGCATGTACAACACCTTAATACGTTCGGACGAACCTGCTTTGGTTATAGAATGTTTAAATGGTTACAGGCTTAAAGAGCGCATGCCGGTAAATGTTGGTGATTTTACTGTTTCTTTAGGGGTAGCAGAGCTTATAAGGGAAGGGGTAGATGTAACGGTTGTTTCGTATGGATCTACACTTCGCTTAGTGCAAGAGGCTGCGGCAGAACTGAATGAAATGGGTATTTCAATTGAAATTATTGATCCGCAGACATTGCAACCCTTTGACACAACACATCTAAGCGCTAAATCGTTAGGTAAAACAAATAAATTATTAGTGGTTGATGAAGATGTTCCAGGCGGAGCTTCTGCTTTTATCCTTCAACAGATTTTAGAAGAACAAGGAGGATATTATAGTCTCGATAGTCAACCGAGAACCTTATCTGCAAAGCCACATAGACCTCCTTATGGGTCAGATGGTGATTATTTTACGAAACCGTCGGTTGATGATATCATCGAGATGGTTTGTCAAATAATGCATGAATCAAAGCCTGCTGAATTTCCAAGGTTATTTTAAGGGATAGCTATAAGATCAGTTTTCCGACCTTATAGCTTTTAAGACTTTTTTCGCTATGAATTGCTTATAGCGAGATTCCTTAAATAATGGTCAATAATAACAAGTGCTGCCATTGCCTCGACTATGGCAACAGCTCTTGGGACCACACAAGGATCGTGGCGGCCTTTGCCGGTTATCTGGGTTTCTTTTCCAGCAATATCCACTGTGTTTTGTGATCTCATAATAGTGGCTACGGGTTTGAAAGCTACCCGGAAATTAATATCCATGCCATTAGTTATACCACCTTGAATACCCCCAGAAAAGTTTGTTAGTGTTTTTAAAGTTTGAGCAGCTTTTTCCGGATTTATAAAGATATCGTTATGCTCTGAGCCACGCATGGACGCACCTGCAAATCCAGAACCGTACTCAAACCCATGCACTGCATTGATGCTTAACATTGCTTTCCCTAAATCTGCATGTAATTTATCAAAAACTGGCTCTCCTAACCCTGGAGGAACCCCCTTAACTACCGTACTAACAATGCCTCCAACAGTATCACCATCTTTTCTGACCGAATCAATATAGGCGATCATCTGATTGGCAGTCGCTGGATCAGCGCAGCGTACTATATTTTGCTCTCTTATAACTAGCAGTTCATTAATAGGAAGGTCCCCTAAATTTGGTGACCCGATATTACCGACTGATGATACATGCGCAAAAATTTCTATTCCCAATTGTTTAAGATAAAGTTTAGCAATCGCTCCAGCTGCCACACGAGCGGCAGTTTCACGTGCTGAAGAACGTCCGCCTCCCCGATAATCGCGTATACCGTATTTAGTTTGGTAAGTATAATCTGCATGTGACGGACGGTACTTATCCTGTATATGAGAATAGTCTTTTGACCGTTGGTCTTCATTTGGAATTAGCATGGTTAGGGGAGTACCTGTGGTTTTCCCCTCAAAAATACCTGAAAGGATCTTAACGGTATCACTTTCCTTGCGTTGGGTAGTTATTTTTGATTGCCCCGGTTTTCGCTTATCGAGCTCAGACTGTATAAAATCTATATCTACTACTATATTTGGCGGGCAGCCATCAATGATTACGCCAATTGCAGCGCCATGGGACTCGCCAAACGTAGTAATCCGAAAAATTTGCCCAAATGAATTTCCTGCCATCCTGTTTTTAATTTTGAAATCGTTATGCTAAAATTATCGATAATAGTGCATAAATTTTAAAAGAATATAAATTACACTAGTTACAATTAAAACCAATACTAGCTAAATGCTCCCAGAAAGCTGGATACGATTTACCTACAACTTTGGGTTCTTCAATGATCAGCTCTTTAAATACCATTGCTAATGGGGCAAAAGCCATAGCCATTCGATGATCTTCATAGGTTTTTATAGTAACTGTGCTTGGTTCTGTTTTAGTGTCTGTATTCAAGTAATAATGCTGATCTTCTTCCTCAGTTAATGATACGCTAAATTTGGCCAGCTCGTTTTGAAGAGCCGAAATACGATCCGTTTCTTTTATTTTTAACGTCTCTAATCCGGTAAAATGTGCATTATACCGCAGTGCTGCGCAACAAACTATTACTGTCTGCGCAAGGTCGGGGCATTCTTTAAAATTAAAAAAGCGCTCTCCAGCCGATACCTCAGTTTTTTCAATTTTTACACCGCCCTTTTCAAATACCGAAACCACTCCGAAGTTCCGCATAATTTCAACTATCGCACGGTCGCCCTGTAAACTAGCGTCTTTTAATCCGGGTAAAAATATCGAACTTCCTATGGGTGATAAAGCAATTACTGTGTACCAATATGAAGCGGCACTCCAATCTGGTTCAATAGTTAATAATGATTCTTTTACTTCTTGATGATTTATCGTTATGCTATCATTTTCCCAACGGTGGTTAATGCCAGTCTCTTTAAGCATTTCCAATGTCATGCTCACATAAGGCTTTGACGTTAATGTGCTGGTTATGTTCAGCGTAAGTCCGTGAGGAAGAAAGGCAGCAATAAGTAGTAACGCCGAAAGATATTGGCTGCTCACATTGCCTTTAATAGCAACACGGTTATCGGTTTGGTTAAAGGTTCCGGTAATCTCTAGTGGAGGGTATCCGTTTAACGCCGTATAATTGATATGGGCACCTATGCTGTTCAGCGCATTTACCAGGATACCAATAGGGCGCTGCTTCATTCGTTCAGAACCTGTTAATATAAAACTACCAGCGGTTAAAGAAAGATAGGCGGTGAGAAAACGCATAGCCGTCCCAGCGGGCCCTATATCCAGCGTTATTAGCTTATTTGAGTCTTCAGCTAAGCTTAGTGCTTTTTGTAAAATAAAGGTGTCGTCCGCATTAGATAAATTCTGAATACGGACTTTTCCTTTACTTAGCGCACCTAAAATAAGCGCTCGATTACTTTCGCTTTTAGAACCTGTAAGCTGGATAACAGCGTTGCCAATGCTGCCGGTGTATGATAATTTTAAAGTTTCTACATCCATTATTAAGCTTCCATAGCAGGTTTCGCGTTCATTATAAGGTTTTGTTTACGGATAGATTCGCCGTGTATAAGTTCTAATAATTTTACGGTAAAATCTTCTTCAAGATTCAATGCTTTTGCGAGCTTACTACGTTTTTCGATAATCTCCTCCCACCGGTTAACCTGCAAAATCGTTACCTTATTATCTCTTTTATACTCACCTATTTTCTCGCTAATCTTCATTCTATCTGCCACTTGTTTGATAATCTGAACATCTATTGCATCGATCTCTTTACGCAATTCAGCCAATTTATCTTCAAATGCCGGGTCATTAGACTCCGCTTTTCTTAAAGATAAGTTATTAATAATCTCAGTCAAGGAAGCCGGTGTTACCTGCTGCTTCGCATCAGTCCATGCTACAGAAGGGTCTATGTGTGATTCAATGATAAAACCCTGCATATCCAAATCAACTGCTTTCTGTGCCACATACGGTATTAATTCGCGTGTGCCGCATATATGGCTCGGATCATTTATAATTGGAAGTTCTGGAGCAATAGTTTTTAATTGTATAGCAAGGTCCCACATCGGTTCATTACGAAAAGCAGTTTTTTCATAAGAAGAGAATCCGCGATGTATAGCTCCTAATTTTTTAATACCTGCACGATTAATTCTTTCTAGTGCTCCAATCCATAAAGATAAATCTGGATTAACCGGATTTTTAACGAAAACAGGAACATCAACTCCTTGCAAGGCATCGGCTATTTCTTGAACGGTGAACGGATTGGCGGTAGAACGTGCACCAACCCAAAGAATATCTACGCCAGCTGCCAAGGCTTCCTCAACGTGTTTAGCAGTAGCAACTTCAGTAGCCGTTAGCAGTCCGGTTTCTTCTTTTGCGCGTTTCAACCATTCCAAACCAATGCTGCCTATTCCTTCGAATTCACCCGGACGAGTACGTGGTTTCCATATACCAGCACGTAATACAGAAATTTTACCGGTGGCTGCAAGTAGATGAGCAGTAGCCACGAGTTGTTCTTCCGTTTCTGCACTACATGGGCCAGCTATTACTAAAGGGTCCTTGCCGGTAGCTAACCAAGAGCTTAACGGCTCAATGTCTAAATTTAGTTTCATTACGTTTTTTTTATTTTGTTATTAATATTTGTTTCAAAAAAGTTAAACTTTGTCGTTCTTGATATATTCTCCGAGAATATTAAAATTGATAGTATATTTTAATGTTTTTCTGATAGCTGCATCATAATTATTTTGCTTTTTCCATTCAATATCCACGTAGAAGTCGTATTCATTGCGTTTTCCTAATACCGGCATAGATTGTATTTTACTCATGTTAATCTGTTCCTCAGCGAAGAATGTAAGTACCTTGGCCAATGACCCAATACTATTATCTGTTTGGAATAAGAGTGTAGCCTTATTCGCTTTAGGGTTTTCATTTTTCTCTTTAGATAAGATCAAGAACCGCGTGTAATTTCTTTTGCTTGTTTCTATTCGCCTGTCAAGGATATTCAATCCGTATAATTTAGCTGCCAGTTGGTTCGCAACGGCTGCTGTGTCGGTTAATTTATTTTCGGCAATTCTTTTAGCGCAAGAGGCAGTATCCGTTCCCTCTGTAACTTTAAATGTAGTATGCTCTTCTAAATAATCTGCGCATTGACGTAAGGCTATCGGGTGTGATTCAACTTTCTTTATATCTTCTAATTTTACGCCTGACAGAGCCAACAGATGCAGTTGTATACTTAAATAAGTTTCTCCAACAATCGGAAAATGGTAATCGTGAAGAAGCGTATAATTAGGTAGTAAACTGCCCGCTATGGAGTTTTCAATTGCCATAACTATATAATCTGCTTCATTCTTTTTTAAGGCTTCACAGGTGTGTTTAAATGTTTCGCATTCAACAGTCTCTATGTCTTGTCCGAAATACTTGAAGGCGGCCTCTTCGTGAAATGAAGCTCTTGTGCCCTGAATTGCTACTCTTATTTTGCTCATTTTTAATTTTAAAAAAAAAGTCCCGGTTGCTCACCGGGACTTTTTTATACATTTTATTTTTTATCTATGCATATTAATCCCGGCCTTTACCGCTAAAGTAAAAGTAACCAAAGAACCAATATGCACCTGTATTTTTCATTTTTTCTTTTTGACTACGCAAATATATGTAAGAATTATTATGAAACAAGAAAAAAAATAAAAAAAATGTAAATGCTACCCTATATTTTATACCACATCCGTATAAAGGTAGCGGTACGATCTAAAAATATAACGTATATTTAAGCACTAGGAGATGAGATTAGTGTTCCTTGAACGTAATTTTCGTTATGTTGAGTTGAGTCTAATCCGAGGTCTTCTTCTTCAGAACTCACGCGCAATGGTTGGATAAGATTTACCAGCTTAAATATAATAAATGAAACCGTAAAACTGAATATCACTACGATTACCATGGCCTTCAATTGGATGAAGAAAAACTCAGGATTTCCATAAAGCAAACCGTCTGCACCACCTGGATTAATTTTTGTGCTTGAAAACACACCTGTCAAAAGCATACCCACCATTCCACCAACACCATGGCAAGGGAATACATCCAGTGTATCATCTAATGCTGTTTTTGATTTCCATTGTACTACAAGATTTGAAATAACAGCAGCAATAACACCAATAAAGATACTTTGAGGGATTCCAACGAATCCCGCAGCTGGGGTGATTGCTACCAAACCTACAACGGCCCCGATACAGAAGCCTAATACAGATGGCTTCTTCCCTTTGATTACATCAAAAAACATCCAGGATAAACCAGCTGCTCCAGCAGCAGTATTAGTTGTTCCTAAAGCTGAAACTGCTAAGTCACTTGCGGATAGGGCAGAACCGGCGTTGAAGCCAAACCAGCCAAACCAAAGTAATCCAGTGCCGATTAGCACATAAGGAATGTTTGCTGGCGGAACTTCAGTATGTTCCAAATGAGATTTTCTTCGTTTTAATACTAATGCGCCTGCTAGTGCTGCACAACCAGCTGAGATATGAACCACTGTGCCGCCAGCAAAATCAAGTGCACCCATTTGTGCTAGAAAACCGTCTGGATGCCAGCTCCAATGTGCTAGTGGTGCATATACAAATAAACAAAAAAGTACAATAAATAGAATATACGATGTAAATCTGATCCGTTCAGCAACTGCACCCACTACTAATCCCGGGGTGATAATGGCGAACATCAATTGGAAAAGTGCAAATAAAGAAAGCGGTATAGTTGGTCCGCCGCCCCAAGGTTCTCCTGATATTACATTATTAAAAAACAGGAAAGTTTTTGGATTTCCTATAAAACCACCGATGGATTCTCCGAAGCAAAGGCTAAAGCCTACGATTATCCATAGTACACTAACAACCCCTGCCGCAACTACACTCTTCATCATGGTAGAAAGTACGTTTTTGCGGTGAACCATACCTCCATAGAAGAAAGCAAGTCCCGGTGTCATAAGAAAAACTAGTGCTGCAGCCGTGATAATCCATGCGATGTCTGCGCCATTGTAAACCCCTTCGCCATTAAAAGCGTCAACAGGTTGAATAAAAATCGCGGCGAAAGCCAGTACGAGCAGTATCAGAAAAGGTGCTGATCGTTTAATTGAGTTTGTTTCCATAATTTATAACTAAGTTGATTCCTTTTGTTTTATTATTTTTTAGAATGCGTATACGGCCGCTATTAAAAATTGAGATGCTTGTTTTTTGGGATCCAGACCTTTGTTAAAGAAGATCTCGTCCGAGCCAGTATCAAGTCGTAACTCAGGAATGATAGTCAGTGGTCCGGCTTTTACATTTCCACTTAAAGTGAAGGCTTTGATATTACCACCGCTAATGGTTTCTCCAGCTTCCTTAACGTCTTTTGTTTTGAAGTATTCGCCTCTCGCTCCTAAAGCAAAGGCATCCGAAAATGTATATTGGGCATATAAAGCACCTCCATGATAACCACCTTCTTCTTCAGATATTTTATAATTTGCAGCATTTATGCCTAATTTGAAAGTCTCTGTAATATCATATGATGTAGTTAAATCTAAAATAGTTCCTGTTCCAGACGATCCTGGGGCCGAATGGCCGCTTAAAAAATTAAAATACGCTGACCAACCTTCTGTGGGGGAAACAAATAATTGAGCTCCTACATGTGAAACCCCGTTGAAGTCTTCATACTCATTCCAATCGTTGAAAAGGCCAACCATTAAACTTACCTTATCCGAAAATGAATAAGTTCCCTTGATACCGGCGTTCTGAAAGGGACCGGATGAAAAGAGATAAGAAGTTGAATAATTGAAATTGCCTGTTGGCGAAATAATTTCATAGCCAATAAACGTACCCATAAAACCAGCGGTCATAGAAAATTGGTCAGTAAAATCATAGCTCACATAGAGGTTTTGCAAATGAAATGAGTCTCCACCTTTTCCAGGGAGCAGCGTTTGTTCTTGTCCTCTCGGGCCGAAAGAAACTTCCCCTACAAAAGATGCTTTGTTTACTTTTTTACTAATAGCTAAGTCTAACATGCCTAGTGAAATAGAATTTTGTTCATTAGCAAAGCTGGTATAAATATTAGCGCTTCCGTCTTCAGCTCTATAGCCAGAAAAATCATATTTATAATACATGTCAG
>Ga0182736_1000296_pt1 | contig 87202 bp, 84 predicted proteins | sample eDN5th30CKraftBY_FD_128882 | JGI IMG/M metagenome (GOLD analysis project Ga0182736, IMG submission 128882) | Enriched backyard soil microbial communities from Emeryville, California, USA - eDNA 5th pass 30_C Kraft BY (version 2) (version 2) | ecosystem: Environmental > Terrestrial > Soil >... | reverse complement strand
CTGTGTCTGGACGATGGTTCCATCCACCGCTTCCGCGCGCAGGCCGTTGTGCTGGCGACGGGCGGATACGGCCGCACCTACTTCACCTGCACCAGCGCCCACACCTGCACCGGCGACGGCGGCGGCATGGTGCTGCGCGCGGGCCTGCCGTTGCAGGACATGGAATTCGTACAGTTCCATCCCACCGGCATTTATGGTGCGGGCGTGCTCATTACAGAGGGCGCGCGGGGCGAGGGTGGATACCTCACCAACAGCGAGGGCGAACGCTTTATGGAGCGTTACGCACCCAGCGCGAAGGACCTTGCCAGCCGCGACGTGGTGTCGCGTTCGATGGCGTTGGAAATCCGCGAGGGGCGCGGTGTTGGCCCGCACAAGGACCACATCTACCTCCACCTCGATCATATCGATCCCAAGGTGCTGGTCGAACGGCTGCCCGGTATCACCGAGAGCGGCAAGATTTTCGCCGGGGTGGACCTGACGCGTCAGCCGCTGCCTGTGGTGCCCACCGTGCACTACAACATGGGCGGCATCCCCACGAACTATCACGGCGAAGTGATGACCATCGGGGCTGACGGCAATACCGAAACGGTCGTCCCCGGCCTGTTCGCGGTGGGTGAAGCGGCCTGCGTTTCCGTCCACGGCGCCAACCGCCTCGGCTCCAACTCGCTGATCGATCTCGTGGTGTTCGGCCGCGCGACCGGCCACCGGTTGAAGGAACTGCTGAAGCCCAACGCCGCGCAGGAAGAACTGCCGAAAGACAGCGCCGATTTCGCGCTCACCCGGCTCGATCACTTCCGGCAGGCACAGGGCGGTCGCCCCACCGCTGCGATCCGCACCGATATGCAGCGCTGCATGTCTGCCCACGCCGCCGTGTTCCGCACGGATGAACTGATGGCGGAAGGCAAGGCGCAGCTGGCCCAGATCTACGCCTCCATGCAGGACATCTCGGTCGCCGACCGTTCGCTGATCTGGAACAGCGACCTGATAGAGACGCTGGAACTGGATAACCTGATTTCTCAGGCGGCCGTCACGCTCCACGGCGCGCACAACCGCAAGGAAAGCCGCGGCGCCCACGCGCACGAGGATTTCCCGGATCGCGACGATAAGAACTGGATGAAGCACACCGCCAGCTGGTTCAACGGCTGGGGCGGGCAGGGCGGCGAAGTCCGCCTCGATTACCGCCCGGTCCACGAATACACGCTGACGGACGATGCTCAGTACATAAAGCCCAAGAAGCGGGTTTACTGAGGTTACTGCCGGGATGGACGGTTACCTGCTGGTCAAGACCGTCCATATCCTGTCGGCCACGGTGCTGTTCGGCACCGGGCTGGGCATCGCGTTCTTTTTCCTGATGGGAGTGCGCGGCGGCGATGTGGCCGGGGCGTGGTTCGCCGCGCGCACCACTGCGATAGCAGACATGCTTTTCACCCTCACTGCCGGGATCGTCCAACCGCTGTCCGGCTTCTGGCTGGTTTGGCAGGCAGGGTTCGATCCTTTCGCACCGTGGCTGCTGGCTACTTACGCCCTCTATGGTCTCGCGCTGGCGTGCTGGCTTCCTGTCGTCTGGCTGCAACTGCGTATCCGCGACATGCTTGGCGCCCGGCTGGCGGGCGGCGCGATCGATGAGTCGCGACTGGCCCGCTACTTCCGCTGGTGGTTCGCGCTTGGATGGCCTGCCTTCATCGGATTAGTCGCAGTATTCTGGCTGATGGTGGCAAAGCCCGCTTGATGCTGCGTGTTCTCGTCCTTGGCGGCTACGGTAATTTCGGCGGCTACGTGTGCCGTGCGTTGGCGGCGGACGATCGAATCCAACTCATCGTTGCGGGGCGGAACTTGGAGAAGGCGCGCGCTTTCGCGGAAGGTCTGCACGCGGCGAATCCTGCCGAATCGGCGGTGGTGGATATTCGCCAGCCCGCAGCCGCTATGGCGAAAACTCACCCCCATCTGGTGATCCACACCGTGGGCCCGTTCCAGACGCAGGATTACCGCGTTGCAGAAGCCGCGATCGCTTGCGGCGCGCACTACTGCGATCTTGCCGATGCGCGGGCTTTCGTGGCCGGGATAGGCGCGCTCGATCCAGCGGCGCGTTCGGCCGGTGTGGCCGTGATTGCCGGGGCCAGTTCCGTGCCTTGCCTCACCGGCGCCTATCTCGACGCTGCGCAAGACGAATTCGTTGAGATTCACAGCGTCGATTACGGCATCAGCGCTGCCCAGCAGACCAATCGCGGGCTCGGCACGGCCAGCGCGATATTGTCTTATGTCGGCAGGCCCTTCACGATGTTGCGGCGCGGGCGGATGGCGCGCGTTTTCGGCTGGCAGGGCCTTCATGCAGAGGTCTATCCGGAACTGGGGCGCCGCTGGTTCGGCTATTGCGACATTCCGGATCTCGATCTGTTTCCCGCTCGTTATCCGACACTTCGGACCATGCGTTTCTGCGCCGGGCACGAGATTGCGCTGCTGCACTTCGGCACATGGCTGCTTAGCTGGCTCGTTCGCCTGCGCTTTCTGCCGACGTTGAACCGTTGGTCCGGGCTACTGCTCAGGGCCTCGTTCCTGTTCGATCCCATCGGCAGCGGGCGCAGCGGCTTTCACATGTATATTCATGGCACCGCGAAAACCGGCGGCCCGCTGACGCGACGGCACTGGATGATCGCGCGTCAGGGCCATGGCCCCAATATTCCGTGTATGCCGGTGATCCTGATCGCGCGGAAACTGGCGGATGGTGAGCGGATTGCCGCCGGGGCGCGGCCCTGCCTCGATCTGATCGGGCTTGACGAATATATCGCAGCGCTGGCGGGCCTCGACGTCTCCGTCCTCTCCGAATAGCCCGCGCCTGACTTTCTCCAAGGGCCGGCTAAGGCCGCTATTGCGCGCGCCGGGCGCTGACGATCTTCACCGGTTCCGCCAGCATCTGCCCTTTCATCCAGCCTTCGCCTTTGTCGGGGTCGACCGGGGCGTCGAAAATGGCGCGCACCACGTCCATCCCTTCTATCACGTGGCCGAACGCGGCGTAGCCCTGCCGGAAATCCTCGTCGTCGCTCTGGGGATTGGCGTCCAGCCCCGGCTGGGGGGATACGGTGATGGAAAAATCGCCGGTGGCGGAACCGGGTTCAAGCCGCGCCATCGAAATCGCCCCTACGCCGTGCGTTACACCCGTTTCCCGCGTGGATTCATGCGCGATGGGCGGCAGGATACGGTCGGGATCGTACTGGGTGCCGCCCTGTATCAATCCGTTGGGCTGATCGCCCCAATCCAGCCGCATCGCGCGATAGAATACCGTGCCGTCCAGCCGCTTCTCGTCCACATAGCGCAGGAAGTTGCCGGCAGTGATAGGCGCGCGCTCCGTTTCCAGCGCGATCACGATATCGCCCCGCTCGGTATGCAAAACCACGTTGGTCAACGCCTGCGCGTGCGCGGCAAGCGGGGCGAACACAAGGGCGAGGAATAGTGCGAATCGGCTGGCCATTGCCCGATGATGGCGCGGCGCGCGGTTTCAGGCGACCCCGCATCTGGCCGCGATGGATCACCACGACTTCCAGCGATTCCAGAACGTTGCCAGTGAAACCGGTTTGTCGAGATTCCACTTAGTTCGCGACACGAATTGCTGTAGAATTTCCCCGTTTCCTGTTGGGGGGAAATCCGATGATAGGCACCTACCACTTCATCGCGTTTGGAATGTTCATCGTATTCGCCGCACTGGATATGATCGGCCGGGCGAGACGATTTCCTGATGTCTCATTGTGGAAAACGCGGGGCGTGCTGTTCACGCTGCTTTATTTTGCGGTCGCCACCTATGCGCCCCTGATGTGGGACGGTTTCCTTGGGCAATACCAATTGATCGACGGTTCCGTCTGGCCTTTCTGGCTGCAACTGGTCGTCGGGTTCCTTGCCTATGAATTCCTGATCTATGCGTGGCATCGAACGATGCACAACGTGCAACCCCTGTGGCGCTGGTTCCACCAGATGCACCACAGTGCGGAACGGGTGGATATATGGGGGGCGTTCTTCTTCCATCCGTTTGACATGATCGGCTGGGCTCTGGTCGGAAGCTTCGCGCTGGTCCTTGGCATCGGTCTGACGCCGGAGGCTGTACTGATCGTATTCGTCGCGGCCACGTTTGTGGTGATGTTTCAGCATACCAACATCCGCACACCGCAGTGGCTTGGCTATATCGTGACGCGGCCCGAAAGCCATTCGGTCCATCATCAGCGTGGCCTTCACGCGTTCAACTATGGCGATATCCCGCTGTTCGATATCCTGCTCGGCACCTTCCGCAATCCGCGCGACTGGCAGGATGAAGCCGGGTTCTTCGATGGATCGTCCAGCAAACTCGGCACGATGTTGATCGGCAAGGAGATCGCCTGATCTGCCTCGCCGCGGTCAGGCGGTTTCCAGCCGTCTGACGAACGCATCCGGATCAGGGATCAGGTCGCTGAGGCGAAACCTGTCGAGATGGGCCAGAAAGGCGTCGAGAGCGCCGTGCAGAACCGGTTTCAGCGCGCAGGCGCCGTTGACGATGCACCCGCCGCCATCGGGAAAACACGCTACAAAGCTCTCCAGATTTTCGAACTGACGAACCACCTTGCCGACGACGATCCGATCGGGCGGGACCGCCAGCTGAATTCCGCCCCCGCGACCGCGAAAGGTTTCTATCAAACCTTCGTTCTGAAGCTGCTGGACCACCTTGGCCAGATGATTGCGCGAGATGCGGTAACGCCCCGCGATGTCATCGACCGATAGCCGCCGATCACCTGCTGCAAGCGCCATCAGGACGCGAAGTGCATAGTCGCTGTAGAGGCTGAGCTGCATAAAACAGGTATATCAAATATTGATTTAACCGCAACGAGGATTATCAATCAGTTCATATGATCAGTTAAGCGAGTCGCTTATGTCCAGCGCTGCCGCACAATCCCGCAATCCCGGCGTTGAAGCTGCCGAACATGCCGCCCGCAAACGCGCTGAAAAACGTGCCGCCGCAGAAGGGATCGGGATCGATGCGGGCTATATCGATCATCTGGTCGAAGCGTTTTACGCCAAGGTACAGACGGACGAGATGCTCGGCCCCATTTTCGGCCAGCGGATAGCAGACTGGCCCGCGCATCTTGCCCGGATGAAGGCGTTCTGGCGCTCGGTCTTGCACAACAGCGGTGAGTTCTCGGGAAACCCGATGCTCAAGCATCTCGTCATACCGGGATTGGACATAACCCATTTCTCTCGCTGGCTTGAACTGTTCTATTCCACTTTGAGAGAGGCTGAGGGGCATCCGCAGGCAACGGAGGTGGTCGGTGGCCGCGCGCGAATGATCGCGGACAGCCTCCTGACGGCCATCGCCGTGCGCCGCGATGGTCTTGCTGGCGGTCGCGTCGGCGCCGATCTGCCCCATGTGTGAACCTGCCGATCGGGAGAGTCAGGCATGACCGTCGCCTGCATCGCGCCGCGCGGATTTCTTCCTCCGGGCAGCTTGGCTTATCGCACCATTGGCCCGTTCGATGCGCGAAGTCTCCCGCAGGGTCTGCGGAGCGAACACAGTCTGAAGCAGGGAACCTGGGCGCTGGTCGATCTGTCCGCCGGGCGACTGCGTTTCGTCTGGGATGATGGGCAGGGCGGTGCAAACGATCTGGCTGCACCGGCCACTCTGGCCGTTCCTCCCGGTATAACGCATCATGTAGAGGGCGATGGCCCCTTCACAGTGGCGATCACGTTCTTCCGCACTCAGGCCTGACTTTCAGCGGAACCGCAGCTTGTCGCGCGTCAGCTGGTCCACGCGGGTTACGCCCATCAGCTTCATGCCGCGCAGGATCTCCGCCTCCAGAATGCCCAGCGCGTGTTCAACGCCGGGCTGCCCGGCGGCGGCCAGCGCGTAGAGATAGAGCCGACCGCCTGAAACCGCCTTCGCGCCCATTGCCAGCGCCTTCAGCACATGGCTGCCGCGTCTCACCCCACCATCCATAATCACGTCGACCCGGTCCCCCACCGCGTCCACGATCTCAGCTAATTGGTCGAACGGCGCTCGTGCGCCGTCCAACTGGCGGCCGCCGTGGTTCGAAATGTAAATCGCGTCCACGCCGATGTCCGCTGCCCGCCGCGCATCGCCCACCGACATCACGCCCTTCAGCGCGAACTGGCCGCCCCAGTCGTTCCGCAGCTTTTCCGCCGCTTTCCAGTCCATCCTCTGGTCCAGCATTTCGTTGAAGTATGACTGGATGGAAATTGCCGCGCTGGACCCGGCGGCGACGTGCTTCTCCAGATTGGGCAGCGAGAACTTCTCGCGGAACATGTAATCCAGCGCCCAGCGCGGCTTCGTGGCGTAGGAAAGCACGCTGGCCGGGGTGAAGCGGGGCGGGGTGGTGAAGCCGGTGCGCTTGCACCGTTCGCGATTGCCGCTGGTGATCGTGTCCACCGTCAGCGCCACGGCGTCGAACCGTGCCTCGCGCGCCATTTCCAGCAGCGCGGCGTTCAGCCCCCGATCCTTGTGGTAATAGTATTGCAGCATCTTCGGCCCGGCGAAGCTGGCCCCGATTTCGTCGATGCCGACGCTGGCCAGGCTGGATATGCCGAACCACAGCCCGAACTTCTCCGCGGCAGCGGCGACTGCGCGTTCGCCCTGCCAGTGGAATAGACGCTGCAAAGCCGTTGGGCTCAGCATCAACGGCAGCCGCGTCGTCTTGCCCAGTACGGTTACGGAAGGGTCGACCTTCTCCACGTTCACCAGCACATCCGGCACCAGATCGACATCGGCGAAAGCGGCGGTGTTGCGATCCTTCGTCAGCTCGTCATCGCCGCCGCCGTCGATGTAATGGAACACGGGGAAGGGCAGTTTGCGCTTCGCCAGCGCTCGAAAGTCGGCGATGTTGTGGCAGTCGGAAAGGCGCGCCACACGATGCTTCAGGCCATCCATGCGCCGGGACCCTAGCGGGCCACTTCGACTTGGCAAGCCGTTCATCCACGCTTCATGTTTACAAACGTAATCGATCGCGTGTAAGGCATGCTCGTCGGGAGGACGGAATGACCGAAGCCAGCGAAACCCATAATGACCGGATCAGCGACGCGGAACACGCGGTGATGGAGGTATTGTGGGAAAAAAGCCCGCTGACCGCCGCCGAGGTGTGCGATCAGGTCTGCGACCTTCGCGGGTGGACGATGCCCACGGTCAAGACGCTGCTTTCGCGGCTGGTGGCGAAGGGGGCGGTTGCCACCGCGCCTGACGGGCGCCGTTTCCTCTATCGCCCGCTACTTGAACGCACTGCCTATGTCGGGGGCGAATCCCGGCGGCTGGTCGATCGCCTGTTTGGTGGCCGCGCCGCGCCGCTGATCGCCCATCTTGCGGAAAGCGAGGTGCTGTCCAGCGACGACATCACGGAAATTGAACGCCTGTTGCAGGAGCTGCGGAAATGACCGGCTGGCTGCTTGATACGCTGCTCTATACGGGCATCCTGATCGGCCTCGTGCTCATGGTGCGCCGCCCTGCCGCGCGCCTGCTGGGGCCTGAATTCGCCTATGCGCTATGGCTGCTTCCCTTTCTGCGCCTGTTGATGCCGCCCATCGTGTTGCCCGCCAGCTTCGCTCCGCAGGTCGCAGCAACATCCGTGGATCAGGTGACGGCGCTAACGCCCATCACTGCCAGCGATACGACGGCCGCCGCCATCGCCGCGCCGCTTGGTCTGGTGGCACAAGCGGAACCCGCGTGGACGTGGGAAGCCGTGGCCGCGCCGCTCTTGTCCGTATGGCTGGGTGTCGCGCTGGCCTTTCTCGGCTGGCGCATCGTCACCTATCGGCGGATGCGCCGGGAATTGTTGATTGCCGCGCGCCCGGTGGGTGAATCCGGCCGTGTGCGGCTGGTGGAAACGCTGGCCGTGGCCGCACCGGTGGCGTTCGGCGTGTTCGACAAGGTCGTAGCCCTGCCGCCGCTGTTCATGGCGCAGCATGACCGGCAGGCACGCGATCTGGCGATAGCGCATGAACTGGCGCACCACCGCGGGCATGATTTGCTGGCCAATTTCGCCGCTCAGGCCCTGCTGGCAATGCACTGGTTCAACCCGCTGGCGTGGGCCGCGTGGCGCGCGATGCGCCGCGATCAGGAGGCGGCATGCGATGCGCGCGTTCTGGCCGGTCGGGATCGGGAAGATCGTGTGCGCTATGCCGCGCTGATCGCCAGCGTCGCCGCCGGTCCGCGCTCGATCGCTTTCCACGGCGCACTGGCCGCGCCGATGGCCGGGCCGCTGTTCGAAAAATCGATCATCCATCGGCTCAAGACCTTGTCCCGGTCAGACATCACGCGCCGCCGCCGCTGGCTGGGCAAGGGCCTGATCGCCACCAGCGTTATGGCGTTGCCACTCACCGCCTCGTTCTCTTACGCTGCTTTGGCGGAAGTGCAGGAATCGGAATTGCCTGCCGCTCCTCTCGCGCCAACCACTCCCGCCTCTCCGCAGGCTGGTACGTTCGTGCCACACGCGCCGCCGGAACCGCCCGTTCCCCCGGAAGCCCCTCAGGCGAACCACGCCCAACTGTCGGTGCCTGTCGTGCCGCGCATGCCCGATCTTCCGGCGGTGCCCGAAGTGCCGCGCTTCGATGCGGCCGATCCGCAGTTCGAAGCGAAGATGGAGGAATACGGCCGCCGCATGGAAGTGTGGGGCGATCAGGTTGGCAAGCACTACGCCGCGCAGGCGGAAGCCTACGCTGCACAGGCAGAAGCTTACGCCGCGCAGGCGGAGGCTCACGCCGCGAGCTACGCCGCGCGCAATGTGCCCGAAGTGGTCGAAAGCTGTGACGAGAATGAGAAAGGGCGCAACCGCACTACCAGTGGCCGCGCCCGCGTGGTCATCTGCGAACGCGACTACACGCAGATTGCCCGCAACAACTTGCGGCAGGCTCGCAATGCGATCGCCGCCAACCGGGGGATCAGCGAGGCGATCCGCGCTGAGATTATTGCGGAGTTCGACGAAGAGATTGCCCGGCTGGATCGTTAAACTGACCGGATACCTGATCGGGAAATCAGTCCCCCCGGTCGCGTAGCGGGTCCGCCAGCGGCAATCGCCACGTGGCGGACCCGTTTTCCTTTCGGTCCCTGCTTTCCGTTAAGCTCCGTCAGCCGCCCTGCATGATCCGGTCGCACTGGGTGTCGTCGCCGGTCTGCATGCCCAGCCGCAGCGCCTGCATCCGCTGTTCGCTGCTGCCATGGGTGAAGCTTTCCGGGCTGGCGTTGCGGCCCGCGCGGCGCATCAGGGTGTCGTCGCCGATCGCCGCCGCCGCCTGCATCCCTTCCTCGAAATCGCCGGGTTCGATGGCGTTGCGATTCTTGCCCGCCCACACCCCGGCGTAACAGTCCGCCTGCAATTCCATCAGCACCTGCAACCTGTTGGACGCGTTGGGGTTCTGCTGCTGCGCGCTGCGGATCTGGTTCGAAATACCCGTCAGCGTCTGGATGTGATGGCCGTATTCGTGCGCGATCACATAGTAACGTGCGAAGTCACCCGGCCCGGCGCCCATTTCCTGGTCGAGCTGGTCGTAGAATGTCGTGTCGATGTAGATGCCCTGATCGGCCGGGCAATAGAACGGCCCCATCGCGCTTTGCGCCGCGCCGCAGCCGGATTGGCCCGCCTGCGAATAGAACACCAGCTTGGGCTGCTGGAACGGAATGCCCGCCTGCTGGAAAAGCGGCTCCCACGTATCGTTGAGAGAGGCAAGGGCGGCACAGCTTTCCTGGCTATAGGCGTTGACGGAACAGCTTTGCTCGGTGGTTACACCCCCTTGCGAGGTATCGACCTGGGCCGGGCCTTGCATCTGTTCCATCGTGCCCAGCATCTGTGCCGGGTCGATGCCGAACACCAGCGCGCCGATCAGCGCGATGGCAATCGCGCCGCAGCCCAGTTTGCCGCCGCCTCCGCCCGGAAATCCTCCGCGCTGGTCTTCTACCCTGATCCTGCTGGCGTCGAATGGATTGAGCCGCATTGAATATCCCTTTTGTGCACCCGCGAAATAATGCTGGACCCGGGGCGTTCTGCGCGCTTGGATTTGTGGCAAGGCAATCGCAAGGAGTCGAGCATGTTCCTTTCAGATAAAGTGGCGCTCGTCACCGGTTCGACTTCCGGCATAGGTCTAGCCATCGCCCGCGCGCTCGCGGCAGAGGGGGCGGAAGTGGTCCTCAACGGCTTTGGCGCGCCTGAACAGATCGCGTCACTGTGCGAGGAACTCGGCGCCCGCCATGTCGGCGCGGACCTGACCACGCGCGAAGGGGTGGAATCGCTGATGGCAGGCGCTGGCCCGGTGGACATCCTCGTCAACAATGCCGGAATGCAGCACGTCGCCCCGGTGGAGGATTTTCCGCCGGAAAAGTGGGAAGCGATCATCGCGCTCAACCTCGTGTCCCAGTTCCACACCGCCCGGCTGGCCGTGCCGCACATGAAGGCGAAGGGGTGGGGCCGCATCATCGCCACCGCCAGCGCCCACTCGCTCGTCGCCAGTCCGTTCAAATCCGCCTATGTCGCGGCGAAGCACGGCGTGGCCGGTTTCACCAAGACGCTGGCGCTGGAACTGGCCGCGCACGGCATCACCGCCAACTGCATCAGCCCCGGCTATGTCTGGACCCCGCTGGTCGAAAACCAGATTCCCGACACGATGGCCGCACGCGGCCTGACGCGGGAACAGGTGATCAACGACGTGCTGCTGCTCCAGCAACCGACCAAGAAGTTCGTCACGGTGGAACAGGTCGCCGCACTGGCCCTGTTCCTGTGCCGGGACGAGGCGGAGAACATCAACGGCGCGAACTATTCGATGGATGGCGGCTGGACCGCTGCTTAAGCGCTTCTGTGATGTCGATCCTGTCACCCCCCTAGCGATTGACGCAATCCGCGTTTACATGGGCCGCCACGAATCGCTCAGCGCATAGAAAAGTGGCACCCATGGAAATCGAAACCGGCCTCACCTTCGACGACGTCCTTCTCAGGCCGGCGGAAAGTGACATCGTTCCCTCGCAAGCCAGCACGAAAACGTGGCTGACGCGAGAGATCGCGCTGAACATCCCCCTTATCTCGGCGGCGATGGACACCGTGACAGAGGCCGAAATGGCTATCGTCATGGCGCAGCTTGGCGGCATCGGCGTGCTTCACCGCAACCTGACGGTAGAGGCCCAGTGCGACGCCGTGCGGCGGGTGAAGCGGTTTGAAAGCGGCATGATCGTCAACCCGATCACCATTTCGCCTGACGCCACCCTGGGGGAAGCCACGGCGCTGATGCAGCAGCATCGGATCAGCGGCATCCCGGTCACGGATATCAGTGGCAAGCTGTGCGGCATCCTGACCAATCGCGATGTGCGCTTTGCTGACAATCCCGCGCAGCCGGTGCGCGAACTGATGACCAGCGAAAACCTCGCTACCGTCAGCCTCGGAGTTAGCCAGGACGAAGCGCGCCGCCTGCTGCACCAGCGGCGCATCGAAAAGCTGCTGGTGGTGGACGATGCCTACAAGTGCGTCGGCCTCATCACCGTGAAAGATATCGAGAAGGCCGTTCTCAATCCCGATGCGACCAAGGACGCGGGCGGCCGCCTGCGTGTCGCCGCCGCGACGACCGTGGGCGACAAGGGTTTCGAACGGACCGAACAGCTTGTCGACGCCGAATGCGACGTGATCATCATCGACACCGCGCACGGCCATAACCGCGAAGTGGCGAAGGCCGTGGAACGGGTGAAGCTCCTGTCCAACTCCGTGCAGGTGATCGCCGGAAACGTCGCCACCGCTGAAGCCACCCGCGCGCTGGTCGGTGCCGGGGCGGATGGGGTCAAGGTAGGCATCGGGCCGGGCTCGATCTGCACCACGCGCATCGTTGCGGGCGTCGGCGTGCCGCAGCTTACGGCGATCATGGAAGCCGCCAGCGCGGCGGGCGATGTTCCGGTGATCGGCGACGGTGGCCTCAGGACTTCGGGCGACGCGGCCAAGGCTCTGGCGGCTGGCGCCTCCACCGTGATGATCGGCAGCCTGCTTGCGGGTACGGAGGAAGCGCCGGGCGAAACCTTCCTGTATCAGGGCCGGGCCTACAAATCCTATCGCGGCATGGGCAGCGTCGGCGCGATGGCGCGCGGCAGCGCCGACCGCTATTTCCAGCAGGACATCAAGGATCAGATGAAGCTGGTGCCCGAAGGGATCGAAGGGCAGGTGCCTTACAAGGGGCCGGCGCGCGATGTGATCCACCAGCTTGTGGGCGGCATCAAGGCGGCGATGGGTTATACCGGATCGGCGGAAATCGCGGACCTGCGCACGCGGGGCAAGTTCATCCGCATCACCAATGCGGGTCTCAGCGAAAGCCACGTTCACGACGTGTCGATCACGCGCGAAGCGCCGAACTATCCGACCCGTTGATCCGGCTGGCCGATAGTCCGGTATGGTAGAGTTCCTGCCTTTCCTCCTGATCGTGATCGGTTGGGATGTGCCTTCGCCGGATGAAAGCATGGCCTTGCGCCATTCGCTCCATTCCACGCAGGAAGAGTGTGAGGCGGAAGGGGCGGCCTTTCTGGAGGATCGCCGCGATTTCATGGCGCGGACGACCGCCCGCTATCGCTACTTCTGTATCCCCGCGCCGACGCCCGAGGAATACGACAGCGCGTTCGAGCGTCTGAAATGACGCCCGCCGCGCGAGTGCAGACGGCGATCGAACTGCTGGACGGGATCATCGCTTCCGCGCAGGCGAAAGGCCCGCCGGCGGATCGGATTCTGGCTGACTGGTTCAAGAACAACCGTTTCGCCGGATCGAAGGATCGGCGGGCAATCCGCGATCTGGTGTTCCGTGCGGTGCGCGCCTGCGGACCAGTTCCGTCCACCGGTCGTGCGGCGATGCTGCGGCTGGCTGCTGATGATCCCGTTCTGCTGCCCTTGTTCGATGGTTCATCCTACGGGCCGGGTGCGGTGGAAGCGGGGGAGGCTGCGGCCGAACCGGGCGTCGCCCCGCACTGGCTGACCACGCGGCTCGAACAATCGGACATATCGGGGCCGGAGGCTGATGCACTGCTCGCCCGCGCTCCGCTGGATATCCGCGTCAACGCACTGCGGGCCGACCGCGCCACGCTGGCTTTGCCCGAAGCCGGTGAGCCGTTGCCCGCCGCGCAGGGCCTGCGCCTGCCATTTGGCACCCCGGTCGATCAATGGGATGCCTATCGCGATGGCCTGATCGAAGTGCAGGACGGCGGCAGCCAGCTTGCGTGCGAGGCGGTGGCGGCAAAGCCCGGCGAAACGGTGATCGATCTGTGCGCGGGGGCTGGGGGCAAGACGCTCGCGCTCGCGGCGGCGATGAACAACGCGGGCACGCTGATCGCGGCGGACACCGATCGTGGCCGCCTGTCGCGCCTTGCTCCGCGCGCTGAGCGGGCCAGGGCGCTGGTGGCGGAAACCGTGCTGCTCAATCCGGGGCGAGAGATGGAAAGTCTCTCCGCGTGGCAGGGCAGGGCCGATGCGGTGCTGGTCGATGCCCCATGCTCCGGCGTTGGCACATGGCGTCGCAACCCGGAAGCTCGCTGGCGTCTGGATGCGCCTTCGCTGGATCGGCTGATCGATCTCCAGCAGCGCCTGCTCGGCATCGCGGCGGAACTCGTGCGGCCCGGCGGGCGGCTGATCTACGTCACCTGCTCTCTGCTTGATGAAGAAGGCGCGGGGCAGGCCAGCACGTTTCTTGCCGACAATCCCGGCTGGAATGCGGAGCCGCTGTCGCTTCCACTCGGCCGCCAGCGGGGGCCGGGAACCCGCCTCACCCCGCATCATGACGGGACGGACGGATTTTTCATCGCACGTCTAGGAAAGCCATGTTAGCAACCGGGGTCATGGCTGAAGAACGCCAGATGGAGCGATCCGCGCTCAAGGAGTTCGCGATGCGTTATGTCCCCGCCGCCGTTGCCCTGTCGCTTGTCGCGGCACTTACCGCCAGCGTGGGCTATGGCGCCGACCGCGAGGCTGATCCGCGCGCGGCGGCGCTGATTGCAGAGGGGCGCGGCCAGCTCGCGGGTGGGCAGGTGCAGGCCGCGATAGACAGCTTTGAAGCGGCGCTGGCGATCGATCCCGCCCATACCCCGATCTACCTCGATCTGGCCGAAGCGGCCCGCCGCGATGGCCTTCAGGGCAAGGCGATCCACTATTACCGCGAGGCGCTGGACCGCGATCCCAAGAACTTCGCCGCGATGGCGGGCGAGGGTGAGGCGCTGGTTGAAAAGGGCGCGGTGGAAAAGGCCCGCCGCAATCTCGCGCAACTGCAATCGCTGTGCGGCGATACCTGCGCCGAATCCCGCCAGCTCGCCACCGCGATCGAACGCAGCATTCAGGTGCCGGTGCTCACGGCAGAGGCTGCGACCCCCTCCACAGTGGTGACGCAGAACTAAGGTTTCGTTCCGCGCGCTGTTCTCAGATCAGCGCGCGAAACCCGTCCACCACGGTGCGATAGATATCGCGTTTGAACGGCACGATCAGGTTCGGCAGCAGCTCCGGATCGACCCATTTCCATTCGCAGAACTCCGCCGGTTCATGCGCGTTCAGGTCGATATCGCTGTCCGTCCCGGTAAAGCGCAGCGCATACCACGTCTGCCGCTGGCCGATGTATTTCCCGCCCCACAGCTTGCCTTTAAGTTCCTCGGGCAGATCATAGAACAACTCGCCCGGAAGGCGGCTAATCACATTGAGGTGCGCCTGCCGCACGCCCGCTTCCTCGTAAAGCTCGCGGAACAGGGCCGAATCCGGGTCCTCGCCCGGATCGACGCCGCCCTGCGGCATCTGCCACCAGTCACCTTCGCGGTTGTCGATGCGCTTGCCCACGAAGGCCCGGCCACCGGCGTTGACCATCATGACGCCCACGCAGGGGCGGTATTGCAGTGGATCGTATTCGTTCATGCGCATTGCGATAGGGGTGCACGGTGGGTAATTCCACCACGCGCGTTGCGTGAACGACAGAAAAACTTGATTGCGGCAGGGCGGGCACGAACCTAGCTGGCCGACATTCGCAGGAAACAGGCGTATCAGGCGCCTTTAGGACGATGGATCCCATGGCAACCCTCGCGGCCGAACGGCCGGTTGAAACTCAGTCACCCGAAGCAGTCGTGGTCCGCTTTGCCGGCGATAGCGGCGACGGGATGCAGCTTACGGGCGGGCAATTCACCCTGTCCACCGCGCTGGCAGGCAACGATCTGGCCACTTTCCCGGACTTTCCGGCAGAAATCCGCGCGCCGCAGGGCACGCTGTTCGGTGTCTCCGCGTTCCAGATCAACTTCGGTTCGACCCAGATCGAAACCGCGGGTGACGCGCCCGATGTGCTGGTGGCGATGAACCCGGCGGCGCTGAAGGTGAACCTCGGCGCGCTGAAGCCCGGCGGCCTGATCATCGCCGACACGGGTGAGTTTTCGAAGCGCAACCTTGAAAAGGCGAAGTACGACAGCAACCCGCTGGAAGACGGCAGCCTCGCAAAGTGGGACGTGCTGGCCTTCGATATTTCCGCCCTCACGGTGGAAGCGGTGAAGGAACACGGCCTTGGCAACAAGGACGCCCTGCGCTGCAAGAACATGTGGACGCTCGGCCTCGCGCTGTGGATGTTCGACCGTGACCGGCAGCCGCTGATCGATTGGCTGAATAACAAGTTCAAGAACAAGCCCGAACTCGCCGCCGCCAACGTGGCGGCGCTCAACGCCGGCCATGCCTATGGCGAAACGGCGGAAATCTCCGGCCCGCTGAAGAAGCTGACGATCGCCCCGGTTGAAAGCGAGCCGGGCCTCTATCGCACCATCACCGGCGCGGAAGCAGTGGCGCTGGGCCTCGTCGCAGGCGCGCAGCTTGCCGATCTGCCGATGTTCTTCGGCGGCTATCCGATCACGCCCGCCAGCTCCATCCTGCATTACCTGACGCGGATGAAGGAATTCGGCGTCACCACCTTCCAGGCGGAAGACGAAATCGCCGCTATTTGCGCCTCCATCGGCGCCAGCTACGCCGGGCAACTGGGCGTCACCAGTTCCTCCGGCCCCGGCATCGCCCTGAAGACAGAGGCGATGGGTCTGGCGATCATGACGGAACTGCCGCTGGTCATCGTCAACAGCCAGCGCGGCGGCCCCAGCACCGGCCTGCCGACGAAGACTGAACAGAGCGATCTCTATCAGGCGGTCTATGGCCGCAATGGCGACGCGCCGATGCCGGTCATCGCCGCCCGTTCGCCCGCCGATGTGTTCGATGTCGCTATCGAGGCATGCCGCATCGCGGTGGAATACATGACCCCGGTCATGCTGCTGACCGATGGCTACATCGCCAACGCGGCGGAACCGTGGAAGGTGCCGGACCCGGCCACTTATGAGCCGTTCCCGGTCAGGTTCCTCGAAGAAAAGAACGCCACTGATGCAGAAGGGGCTGAAACCCTGCTTCCCTATCAGCGCGATAACAAGGGCGCCCGCCCGTGGATCAAGGCCGGCACACCCGGCCTGATGCACCGCATCGGCGGTATCGAAAAGCACGCCGGCACCGGCAATATCGATTATTCGCCCGCCAACCATCAGGCGATGACCGATGCCCGCAAGGCGAAGATCGATAACATCGTCGTTCCCGATCAGGATGTCGTTCTGGGCGACGCCACGGGCCGTCTGGCCGTGGTCGGCTGGGGCAGCACCTTCGGCCCGATCCACCAGGCCGTCCGCCGCGCGCGCAAGCGCGGCCTTTCGGTCAGCCACATCCACGTCCGCAACATCTGGCCGCTGCCCGCCAATCTGGGTGATCTGCTGAAGGGCTTTGACCGTGTGCTGGTGCCGGAAATGAACACCGGCCAGTTCAAGACGGTGCTGCGCGATCAGCTTCTGGTCGATGCGGAAAGCCTGACCAAGACCAGCGGCCAGCCGTTCTCCATCGCCGAGATGGAGGATGCGATCGCAAAGTATTTCGATGGTATCCCGAACAATGAAGGGGGCGAGGTTCCGGCCGATGCAGGCCAGCTCCCGGTGCCGGAATCCGGCTATGACGATGGCTCGCTGAAGGGGGAAAACGCGTGAACGACATGACCCCGATCCAGACCACGCTGAAGGACTGGGAAACCGATCAGGAAGTGCGCTGGTGCCCCGGTTGCGGGGACTATGCGATCCTGAAGGCGGTGCAGCGCACCCTGCCGCAATTGGGTTCGGACCCGGCGAAGACGGTGTTCGTCAGCGGCATCGGCTGCTCCAGCCGCTTCCCTTATTACGTCGAAAGCTACGGCTTCCACACGATCCACGGCCGCGCACCCGCGTTCGCCACCGGGATCAAGCTGGCCAATCCGGAACTGGATGTATGGCTGGTAACGGGTGACGGCGATGGCCTGTCCATCGGCGGCAACCACCTGATGCACGTTCTGCGGCGTAACGTGAACCTGCAGATCATGCTGTTCAATAACGAGATCTACGGGCTGACTAAGGGCCAGTATTCGCCCACCAGCCGCGTCGGCACCACGTCACCCACCACGCCGCAGGGTTCGGTGGATCGCCCGGCCAACCCCTGCGCCTTCGCGCTGGGCGCGGGCGCGCGTTTCGTGGGGCGCGGGTTCGACGTGTCGAAGCATTTGCCTGATGTGCTCAAGGCCGCTCACGCCCATCAGGGCGCGGCTTTCATCGAGATTTTCCAGAACTGCATCGTCTACAACAAGGACGTGTTCAACGATTTCGCCGCGCCCAAGGGTGCGGAGGACCGCCAGCTCTGGCTGGCCGATGGCGAACCCATGCTGTTCGCGGGCGGCACGAAGGGCATCAAGCTCGATCTCGACACTCTGTCGCTGCAAGTGGTCGATGTCACGGATGGTGACTGGCAGGCCGCTGGCGTGATCGTCCACAACGTGAAGAACCGCGCCATCGCGCACATGCTGGTCGAAATGCCGTTCGGCCCGTTCCCGATGGCCCTCGGCGTCCTCTACGACGACCCGCGCCCAACCTTCGAAGGCGAAGTGCTGGCGCAAAACGCGGCGGCCAGCGCGGGCAGGGACACCAGCCTCGCCAAGCTGCTGGCCAAGGGCCAGACCTGGACGGTGGAGGCTTAGCCTCCACCTCACTGGTCCTTGCTTCGGGGCTTCAGGTCCGGCGCAATGAACGCCCCGAAACCCTCTGTCCTACCTCGCCTTTCCGTGCGACGTTGGCCGGATGGCGGGAACAGATGATATTGGTCGAGGGGGCTCCATTGGGAAGCGCCTGAAAGGCGACACGCGCCGATCGAAAGCGACACCTGCCTTCGGAAAAGCGACGCCTCGCGCACGCCAAGGCGACGGTTTTTCATCAAAGGCGACGCTTCGGGGGCGAAAGGTGACGGATTTCGCCCTTTTGCCCCTGAACCGTGTCAACAGTGTCAACATCCCCGGCTACCGCGCCGTGCGGGTCGGATAAGGGCGGCTGATGGACAACCTCACTCACAGTCTCGTCGGCGCGCTGATCGGCCAGACTGGCCTCAAGAAGAAGACCGGCCTTGGCATGGCGGCGCTGGTGATCGGCGCGAACATTCCGGACATCGACGGCGTCTGCACGTTCTACGGCATCGAAAGCCTCGCGATGCGGCGCGGGCTTACGCATGGGCCGATCGCGTGGGTGCTGCTGCCGCTGGCACTGGCGGCGATCCTCTATGGCTGGGATCGATGGCAGGCGGGGCGGGGCAAGCGGCCGGACGCGCGCCTGCCCGTGCGGTTCGGTTGGCTCTATGTCCTGTCGCTGATTGGCTGCCTCAGTCATCCGGTGATGGACTGGATGAACAGCTATGGCATCCGCCTGTTCGAACCGTTCAGCCATCGCTGGTTCTACGGCGATGTGCTGTTCATCATCGATCTGTGGCTATGGATTGGCCTCGGCTTCGCCACATGGTTCTCGCTGCGGCGAGAGAAGCGGGGCGGTGAATGGCGTCGGCCCGCTCTCCTGACGCTTGCCGTCCTCGTTGCCTACATGGGCGGCAACAAATTGCTGACTTTCACGGCTGAGCAACGCGCGCGCATGACGGAACCTTACCCCGCCGTGGCGATCGCCAATCCCACACCGCTCACGTTCTGGCGGCGGGAGATGATTACGGGCGACGGTGCAGGCGGGTGGAGCATCGACGGTGTCCCAATCGATACCGTGCCGCTGGCCTCGTGCGATCTGGCGACGGCGCGTCGTGCCGATCCGCGTGTTGACGCCTTCCTGTTCTGGTCCCGCGCGCCCTACGTCGCACGCGGGGCGGACGGCCACTGGGTGCTTGGCGATGCGCGGTTTGCATCCCAGTTGGGCGGGGGCGGGCGGTTCTCGGTGGCCCTGCCGCCGCAAACCTGCGTCAGCGCCTTACCGAAGCTTGCGCTAGACCTGCCAGCAACAAGGCCCAGCCGACGCCACCTAGCCATCCCGCGATGACATCGGTAGGATAATGAACGCCCAGCCACACGCGGCTCCACGCTACTGTCAGAGAGATCGCCATTGCTCCGGCTATCAGCGTCCGGCTCGCTGCCTTCGAACGGGCCAGCGCGCAAAGCGCGAAGGCGATGGCAAGGTAAGTGACCGCCGAGTTGAAGCTGTGCCCGCTGGGGAAGCTGGTATCGCTGACTTCCACCAGATGCGGCAGAATGTCGGGGCGCGGGCGATCGAACAGCAGCTTCAGCCCCGCCGCGACCGCCGTGCCGGAAAGTGCGGTGAACACCAGCAATGCCGCCTCTCGCTTCATTCGCAGGAACAGCAGGGTGATAACGACGGAAATGGCGATGACATTGCGAACCACCGCGCCGCCCATCGCGCTGATATCGCGCACCATCACGGTCATGCGGGGCGAAAGTGTATCGGCGGACCGCCACAGCACGGTTCCGGCATGATCGAAACCCGCGCCTCTGCCCGCGATGACGAGCGCCGCAACCACGGCAAAGCCTGCCCAGCACAGCAGCGATATCGAAAGCGCCGCTCGGCGAGAGAGGTAAGGGGCAGGGGTCATCCCGCCGTCATATCGGCGGGGGCGGTGCCTGTCGCCTGCCGATGGGGTTGCGGACCCGGCGGGTCGGTGTCCATATAGCGGCCATGACAGGGGAGAGCGCACGGCGAGGTAATGTGCTGCTCCATTCCGGGCAGCGGTTCGGCTTTGCGCCGGGCCTGCTCGCGCGGCTGTTCGCTCCCGGTTTTCACAAGCTGCTGGATCGGATCGACACGGGGCTGGAACGCGGAACGCTTGTGGCCGACCTGCCCGATGGCACCCGTCGCCGCCTGGGTGGCCGGGCGCCCGGCTTCGAAGCGCAAGTGCAGATCAGCGACTGGCGGGCCCTACTGCGGCTCGCCACCGGTGGCTCGATCGGGTGGTATCAGGCGTGGGAGGCAGGCGAATGGGCCAGCTCCGACCCGGTCGATATCTTCGCGATCTTCTCCGCCAACGGCTCCGCTCTCGGCGAAACCGGCCGCGCAAAGGGGCCGTGGCGAATCGCTCTCCGCACACTGCACTGGCTCAACCGCAACACGCGGGTGCAGGCGGAACGGAACATTCACGCGCACTACGATCTCGGCAACGACTTCTACGGCGCATGGCTCGACCCGACGATGAGCTATTCCAGTGCCTACCGCGTGGCCGCCGATCCGCTGGACGCCGCGCAGAAGCGCAAGTGGCAGCGATTGGCCGATCGGCTGGGAACGCCTGAAACTCTGCTGGAGATCGGCTGTGGCTGGGGCGCACTCGCGGGTTACTTCGCGGACCATGGCAGCCGCGTCACGGCAATCAGCCTGTCTGACGAACAACTGGCATGGGCCCGCTCACACCATCCTCAGGTTTCGTTCCTCAAGCAGGACTATCGCGATACCTCCGGCCAGTTCGATGGCATTGTCAGCGTGGAGATGGTGGAGGCACTGGGGCGCGAATACTGGCCCAAGTTCATGGACTGCGTGGCCCGCAACCTGAAACCTGGCGGCCGCGCGGCGATCCAGTTCATCGCCATGCAGGATGATCTTTTCGAAGGCTACGCGCGCAACGCGGACTTCATCCAGGCCTACGTATTCCCCGGCGGCCTGCTGATCAAAACCAGCGAGTTTCGCACCCTTGCGGAAGCGCGTGGACTGTCATGGCAGGACCAGGAGGACTTCGGCCTCGACTATGCCGAAACGCTAAAGATCTGGCGCGCAAACTTCGAGGCTGCGGTTGCGGAAAACCGCCTGCCCGCCGGATTCGACCAGCGATTCTGCGATCTATGGCGCTTCTATCTGATGTATTGCGAAGGCGGCTTCCGCGGCGGCGGTATCACCGTCAGCCAGGTGACGCTGGTGAAGCAATGAGACAGCCGATCAGCCGCCAAAGCCTCCATCACGATACCGCGCGAGAATATTGTCATGAACAATCGGGCTGAGCAGGTTCGCAAACGCACACCCGCACAGATTGTTTTCCCACCAGACAACCTCACCCTGCAGCGCCTCAAGCCCGGGCAGTGTCAGCCAGCACACGATACCGGGATGCATACGGGTGATGGCCGTGGCGGAAAAGCCCGACAGCGAAAGATCATTCACCACCGTTTGAAAAGCCCGTGCACCCGATGCCCGCAGTTGTGCGGGAATGGCCAGCTTAGTCCGAGGCGCGGAGCGATCCTCCTGTGCCGCAACATGATAGCGGCCGAGCGTGCTCTGCAGGGGCATGGTCCTATTCCTCATCACGCATAGTGGGTGCTGCGTGCCTTGAAAGTATGGGCCAGATGGTTGCTGAAGAGTCCTCGAAAATGGTTAAAGCGCTCTTTCTGACCGATCTTGGTGAGTTATCTATTCCCGATAACTCCACGAAAATAAGCAATGGTACGGTCCAAACCCTCATCAAGTTGAACCTGTGGCTGCCAATCGAGCACTTCCCGTGCTTTTGTTATATCCGGCTTGCGCTGCATGGGATCATCCTGGGGCAGGGGCATCTGCACCAACTTCGATCTACCGCCGATTTTGGATATGACCTTCTCAGCTAGTTCACGGATAGTGAACTCGTTGGGATTGCCAATGTTGATCGGGCCATGAACTTCAGGGCCTGCGTCCATGAAGGCGAGGAAGCCACGCACCAGGTCGTCCACGTAACAGAATGAACGAGTCTGCTGGCCATCTCCGTATATTGTGATGTCTTCGCCCTGCAACGCTTGAACGATGAAGTTGGACACCACCCGACCGTCTGCAGCATGCATCCGCGGGCCGTAAGTATTGAAGATACGCACGACTTTGATGTCTAGTCCATGTTGGCGGTGATAGTCGAAGAAAAGCGTTTCAGCGCAACGCTTGCCCTCATCATAGCAGCTGCGAATGCCTATGGGGTTCACGTTGCCCCAATAGGCTTCGTTTTGCGGGTGAACCGCTGGATCACCATAGACCTCGCTAGTGGAGGCTTGAAAAATCGGCACTTTCAATCGCTTGGCGAGGCCCAGCATATTGATCGCACCGATTACACTCGTTTTGGTAGTTTGCACTGGATCGTGCTGATAGTGCACTGGCGAGGCAGGGCATGCCAGATTGTAGATTGCGTCCACTTCTACATAGAGTGGGAAGCAGACATCGTGGCGCATGAACTCGAAGCGCGGCTCGTTGGCCAGATGATCGATGTTGGTCTTGTCGCCGGTGAACAAGTTGTCGACACACAACACCTCATCGCCACGCTCAAGCAGCCGGTCTATAAGGTGTGATCCGAGAAACCCGGCGCCCCCTGTCACGAGAACACGACGGCGGCTGAATGATTGTCGAGTCAAATCAACTTCCCCCTGGATTTGATCGTCAGCAGACGCTCTTATCCTGCCGCGACGCTACTTGTTGGCCTCTACGCCCGTGCCTAGACTGCGTCAGCCTCCGACCCGCTCTCGATGCAGATTGGGACACTCTTCGGCCAGCATTTCCACAATCCGCTCCGCGACTACTTCCGGCGCTTTTACCGAACTTGGATCTTCGCCCGGATAGGCCCGGGCGCGCATCTCGGTGCGGGTGGCGCCGGGATCGATCAAAGCCACGCGGGTGTTTGATATCCGCTCTATTTCTTGCCCGTGGCACAACAGCAAGGCTTCGAATGCTGCTTTGCTAGCCGCATAGGCGCCCCAGTAGGCCCGGGGTTGAGTGCCTAGGCTGCTGGTCATGCCTATGATTCTGCCAGCTTCGCTGCGTTTCAGAAGAGCGTCGAACGAGGAGATCAATACCTGTGTAGCTAGAACGTTGAGCGTGAGGGCTTGATTGAAGCCCCTCTGCTCGATCTGCGCGACGGGTGTCAGCTGGGGTAGAACTGCAGCGTTGATCACGAGAATGTCGAGCCGTCCCCAGCGTTCGGCCACGGCGGTGGCGAGGCGGCCGATCGAATCGCTCTCTGTGAGATCCATCGGTGCGATGGTGGCTGTTCCGCCGGCCTGATGGATGGTTTCCTCCACCGTTTCCAGGTCGGCCGGGGTGCGAGCGGTGAGCACCACGTGTGCACCAGCTTTTGCCAGAGCGCTTGCGGCTGCGGCGCCAATGCCCCGGCTTGCGCCCGTAACAAGCGCAATGCGCCCTTCCAGAGGCTTGTCACCCTGCATCAGGCGACCTTGTTGACGGGGAGCGAAAGTTGCGCGTCGCTCTGCCGGCGTTCCCCAAGATCGGTCAACGCCGTTGGGTAATCCCCGGTGAAGCAGGCATCGCAATACTGCGGACAAACATTGTCGCGCGAAGGCAGGCCGACCGCACGATAGAGGCCGTCTATCGATACGAAGGCCAGGCTATCAGCATGGATGAATTCGCACATCGCGTCGACATCCATTCGCCCAGCCAACAGCTTGGAGCGCTCCGGCGTGTCCACGCCATAGTAGCAGCCGTGACCAGTGGGCGGGCTGGCTACGCGGAAATGAACCTCGCTTGCGCCGGCATCCCGCATCATCTGCACGATTTTCATCGAGGTGGTGCCACGCACGATGGAGTCGTCGATCAGGACGATGCGCTTGCCTTCGACCAGTTTGCGATTGGCGTTGTGCTTGCGCTTTACGCTGGCGTGTCGGGCACCGTCAGAGGGTTGAATGAAGGTCCGGCCGACATAATGGGAGCGGATGATCCCTAGCTCAAACGGGATTCCCGACTGCTGAGAATAACCGATTGCCGCCGGAACTCCGCTATCCGGGACTGGCACGACCAGATCCGCATCAACCAAAGCTTCGCGCGCCAGCTCCACCCCGATCTGCCGACGCGATTCATAGACCGAGCGGTCATTGAAGATCGAATCCGGGCGACTGAAATAGACGTGCTCGAAAATGCACGGACGGGGTGCGATATCACCGAAGGGACGGTGCGAGCGGATCGATCCGTCGAAATCGACCTCAACCAGTTCGCCCGGTTCTATCTGGCGTACGAATTCAGCGCCAACCACGTCCAGTGCTACGGTCTCGCTGGCGAACACCACTGCGTCGCCCAGCTTGCCCATCACAAGGGGACGGATGCCGAGCGGATCGCGGCAGGCGGCCATTCCACGAGGGGTGGTTACGATGAGGGCGTAGGCGCCTTCGACCAGCCGCAGCGCATCGACGAAACGATCCAGCATCGACTTGAAGCGGCTTGTAGCCACCAGGTGGATGATGACTTCGGTGTCGGATGTCGACTGAAAGATCGCGCCGCGCTGAACCAGATCGCGCTTCAGATGCCCGGCGTTCGATATATTGCCGTTATGTGCCACCGCGAAACCGCCGCTGGCTAGATCCGCGTAGAGCGGCTGCACGTTGCGCAGGCCGGCGCCGCCAGTGGTGGAATAGCGCACATGGCCCACAGCCATCGTGCCGGGCAGTTCTGCAATGGATTCGCCGCTGGAGAAATTGTCGGCCACATGACCAAGCCCACGGCGGGAAAAAAATTCCGCGCCGTCGAAGCTGGTAATGCCGACAGCTTCCTGCCCGCGATGCTGTAGTGCATGCAGGCCGAGCGCACATATGGCAGCAGCTTCGTGCGCGCCAATCACGCCGAAGATGCCGCACTCTTCGCGCAGCTTGTCGCTATTCGCGTCAAGCCCATCCGCTTCAAGGGTGTGGGTCAGGTTCATCAATCCGCTGTGGGTGGCAACCGCGCCCCCAATGGCGATGTTGCAGCAGAATTACAAGGGTGGCCTATTCCTGATGACGCTGGAATCCACGCAAAGCGGATGGGTTGCCAAGAGCGGAAGGGACACAGCCTCAATGGCCGAATGTCTTTATGCCTTTGCGCCGAAGCCTCTGCCGTTTTATCCTTATCCGGACAATCGCCAGCCATGGAACGCCGATAATTATTACCGCCAAAATCAGACCATATGCGATCAACTCGCGCGATAAATCCATTGTTTGCCCCAACGTTATATTTCTGCGTCTCGCCCTGCCAAACTCGCAACCGTTTCCCGGTTTTGTGATCCATTCAGCCAAACGGCGGCAATTACCACGATCGCCATAATCATAGGAGTGCGAGCAGGATAGTCCGTAATACTAGCGAGAAAGGTAAGGAACAACAACATGGAGCCAATACGGGGTAGGAGCAGTCGGGAGCCTTTTGAACGCCAAGCCTTCAGGCTTTTCACGAGCCACCAAACAACAGCGCCAAGCAAGAGGATCAAGCCGGGCAAGCCGGCGTCAAGGATAATCTCCAGAAAATCATTATGAGCGTGATTGAAGTAGTTGAAGCTTAAGAGGTTTTCTGGTTCGTGAATGCGATAGACCGGATCAAAAGTTCCAATTCCGGATCCAAAAGGAAAATAGAGCTTGGCCATTTCCCATACAGTAGGGAGGGCGAGGCGACGTAGATCCTCTCCGGCATCAAGGGCAAACGCCCGGTCCAAGGAGACGGCTCTGCCAAGCGAGATGCTGAGTGCAATCGCGGTGACGAGCAAGACTACGCAGGTTCCGATCAGGACGAGTGAGGTGCGCCGGGGAAGGCGGTTAAGCTCTGAGCGAATCTGCAACCGGACATTTAGCAGCCCTAGGCATATCGCCAAGGCGCCAAGCAGCATTCCTGTACGCGATCCAGTAGCCAGGATGATAAGTGCAAACAACATCAGCAGGGCTAATGCGATCGGTATTCTCCACCTTCCGCGGCGTTCCTCTCGGAATGCCCATGCTGGTGCAAGGATGCAGCCGAATGCCGCAAAAAGCGCGAAGTGGTTTCGATTGGCAAAGGAGGCGCTGACGGAGCCGCGAACATCATTGATTAACGGATGATCGAAGTGCCCGCCAGAAAACTGCAAAAGCCCCAGCAGGGATGACGCGATAATTAACCCAAGAAGGAGTGTCAGCATACGCCAGTGCTCTGCGGTTGCGAGGGCTGCAAGCAATAGGCACATGGTCGCTGGCACTATCAGAGAAGAGAGCGCGTTGACCGTCCAGCCGGGCGAAATGGACAAGGGGCGCCAAGGCTGGTCTTGACCGGTAACTGTTGCGGCCTGCTCCAATAATTGCCTGCCAGGTAGCGCGGTCCACACGGAAGGGGGAAGGGGGAGCAATTGCAGCGTTAGCAATATCGCAGACGCGAGAATGAAAAATGCCACGGGCTTTACGGAGCTCAAAGCTGGACGCTGTCCGAAAAAGATAAAGACGATGAGGACTATCCAGGAAGCTGCCCTTGTGATGATTTGTCCGCTAACGTCAGCCCGGGAGGCTCCACCGCTGATCCACAGCATTATCAGCAGAACTGCGATCAAAATGAAGCAGAAGCGGGATTGTGCACGGGTGCTCGATCGGTCTTTGCTCAACATGGGGAGCAGCGTTTAGACAAGTACCGTCTTGGAGGAAACCGTCATCGGCCCTAGAGTGTGGATCATGACGAGAGCTACTTTCAGGACAAATTTTTTTGTCGCTATTCCTTTACTGGCGCTGACGGCTTGCTCATCGGGCAGAGGTGAAGCGCCTGAAGCCGTCCAGAAAATAGAGTTTGGACCTGAAGAAAAGCGAGTCGCTCAGGCTCTCTCGGTCAGCAACAATCAGGCGGTCATGAACGCCGAGACTCCCTATGCTCGTGCGCTATTATGCAAGAGCGGAATTGATGTTCTTGCTGACCGGTTCGGGGAAGCGCGTGGACTGAGTTCGGAGCAGAAATCCGGTATGGAGCAGGCGCGTGTCTATTTTGACGAGCAACTCCAGCTTTTGGCAACGCGTGAAGGTAAGTCGGGCGCAGATTTGGCTGCCGACTTGAAGGCGGTCACTGAAGACGGCGCTATCAGTGGGGAGAGCGCTCAGATCGTCGTGGCCTGCTTGCGAAGGCTGCAGAGCGCTGGCTGATTCTGCTGACTGTGAATCTGCTGCTGCTTTAGAATTTGGGTGTTAAGTGCGTCGAGCCGCCTCTACCGCGAGATGGGTGGAGTGCGGTCATTGTAGGGCTATCCAGTGACTTTACCTGCGTCTGGTTGCTATCTATGACCCCGTGCTCATTCCCAAATGAATGGACATTTTTGGATCGCATGCACAGATATTTGAGCGTCTTTTTGCCTGCTATGTTTCTAGCTGCTTGCGCGTCCGGTCCGGGAGTGCAGTCAAGCTCTCGGCTGACGGTTATTGAAGGGGAATCTGTGCTTCCCTCTCCTCGCCGGGAAGATTTTGCGGCTCCAGACCGGATATCACTGATCGGTCCCCTCGATTCGATTGAGGTGAATGTCTTTGGTGTAACCGAATTGAGTCGTGAAATGCAGGTGGATGGCAGCGGTCGCATCTCGATGCCGTTGATCGGTACCCTTGATGCGGGTGGCAAGACGGCTGGCGAATTGGCGAGCGATATCGAAATTGCGCTCGCGGGCAGATATGTTCGCGATCCAGATGTGACGATCAATATTCTAAGTTCTGTGAGTCAGGTTGTTACGATTGATGGTGAAGTGATGGAGCCGGGGCTTTACCCTGTTACCAACCAGATGACGCTCCTTCGCGCCATTGCATCTGCTAAAGGATTGGCTGAGTTCGCTGACGAGCGGGATGTTGTTATCTTGCGTACAGTTGATGGAAAAAAAATGGCGGGCTTGTATAATGTAACTGCCATTCGACGTGGACTTTATGATGATCCCGCGATTTACGCCAATGACGTAGTAGTTGTTGGCGATTCTCCGCAGCGACGTCTGTTTCGCGATTTCGTTTCCATTGCTCCGTTTCTGGCTTCTCCGCTGGTTGCGATATTAAATTAAGTCGATTGGCCAGCATGAATATGATCACCCCATTGAATGCCGCTGGATCGCAGATGCCTCAGGATTCTGCGATGGAGTTTCGGGAGGGGGAGGCTGTGCCTTCGCTCCTGCAGGATTATCTGCGCATCGCAATACGTTGGCGCTGGGTTATTATTGGCGCCACCGTAGCCTGCCTTCTGCTTGGCATGGTTGTAACTTTGCTGATGACGCCGAAATACACGGCGGTGTCTACGATCGAAATTTCGCGCGAAGCTGATCAGGTGACAAATTTTCAAGGTGTGGAGCGCGATGTTAGCACCGCTGATCAGGAGTTCTATCAGACGCAGTACGGCCTGCTCAGATCGCGAACGTTGTCCGAGCGTGTAGCGAATGAGCTTAACCTGATTGATGATCAGAAGTTCTTCGAGATGTTTGGGGCGCCCAACCTGCCTGCGTTTGAGTTGAGTGGTGGTCGTTATCCTGCGTCCGGCCGTAGCGAGCGCGAGAGGGTTGCAGGGGAAATACTGCTCGATAACCTAAGCGTCCAACCTACGCGTTTATCGCGCTTGGTCGACGTTCATTTCACGAGCCCTGATGCGCAGTTTTCCACACGAGTTGCCAATGCTTGGGCAGAGAACTTCATCGAAACAAACCTGGAGCGCAAGGTTCAGAGCACCGCATATGGCCGAGATCAGCTTCAGCGACAGCTGGCTGAATACAAGGACCGGCTGGACGAATCTCAGCGGCAACTCGTCGCGTACGCGTCTAACCAGGAAATTATAAACCTTCCGGCCCAGAATGAAGGGGCGGCCGAGCGGCCTATTGTTGTAGATAACCTCGCGAATCTCAATTTGGAACTTTCCAAGGCAACTGCGGCAAGAATTCAGGCTGAAGCTCGTTATCGCCAGGCGGGTGCCGAAGGAGCCTCTCCGGAAGCTCTCGGAAATCTGGCAATCAACAATATGCGGACGCGGCGTGCGGAGCTTGCTGCGGAATACGAGCAGCTTATGGTGCGGTTTGAGCCCGGCTATCCTGCTGCTCGAGCTATTCAATCGCAGATGGAGCGGTTGGACCGTTCGATTGTGCAGGAAGAGGCTCGCATATCGACTACTTTGCAGGCTGATTTGCGGCAGGCGGTCGATAGGGAAAGGGTATTGCAGGGGCAGGTTGAAAAGCTGAAGCAGGACTATCTCGATCTTCGTCGTCGCTCCATCCAGTACAATATTTTTCAGCAAGAGGTTGATACTAACCAAGCACTGTACGACGGGCTGCTTCAGCGCTTCAAGGAAATTGGTGTTGCTGGTGGCGTAGGGGTCAACAACATTTCAATAGTAGATCTGGCGGATGTGCCGCAGCGTCCTTCAAGTCCTCGGCTGCTTTTGAATCTTGCGATTTCTATTCTTGCCGGCTTGATGATCGGCGCGGCCCTCGCCTTGGGTCTGGAGCAGCTTGACGAGGCGATCGCTGATCCTGCCGAGGTCAAGCGTCGTGTTGGCTTGCCGCTATTGGGGTCTGTTCCCAAGACGAGAGACGAGACTCCACGAGAAGCGCTTCTCGACCGGAAGTCTGAACTGGTGGATGCCTATCTCGCCGTTTACACCAGCCTGGGCTTTACGACGGAGCACGGTGTGCCGAGGTCTTTTGCAGTCACTTCTACGCGCCCAGCAGAAGGTAAATCGACCACAGCGCTGGCATTGGCTACTACGCTCGCTCGAGCGGGCAAGCGGGTTGTCTTGGTCGATGGGGATATGAGATCGCCATCTGTCCACCATCTGGCTGGCGTTCCGCTAGGCAGGGGGCTGAGTAACTTTTTGGCAGGTGATGACAACCTTGATGGTCAAACCGTACATATGGAAGATCTTGGGTTGACAGTAATGCTCGCTGGGCCGGTTCCGCCCAATGCTGCGGAGCTACTGACCGGGGATCGACTATCGTTGCTTATTGAGCGTCTGCACCAGAGCTATGACCATGTGGTGATTGATACGCCGCCGGTTATGGGTTTAGCTGACGCGCCGCTTATCGGTAGCAAGGTAGAAGGCGTGATATACGCCGTTGAATCCCACGGTATTAGATCTTCTCAAGTCAGGACTGCGTTGGCTCGGCTCAGCAATGCCAACGTGCGCATTTTTGGCTGCGTGCTCACCAAGTTTGAAGCGCGCAAGTCGCATTATGGTTATGGATACGAGTATGGTTATGGTTATGGCCGAGATCGGGATGCGAAGGTGGCTTGATGGCAGTGCCGCGCTTCGGTCCGCGTCGTAACGCTTCGAAAACTTCCGTTCGAACGTTTTTCACTCGAGGGCGGGTTTTGCGTGGGGTTGTAGGGGGGGGGGTCTTAGCCCTAGGTTTGGCGAGTTTGATCACCACATTGGCAAATGTTGTGGTGAAGGTGGACGCTAACCGGGCTCATTCATTCGCTCCTGGTGACGGAAGATTTACCGCAGCGGCTGCTCTGCAGAGTTTTTCTGCCAATCCTGAAACAGAATTGAGTTCTGATCAGGCTAGGCTGGCTATACTTGCTCTAAAACAGGATGCCACTGCGGTTGATGCTTTAAACGTTCTCGCCCTTCAGGCGCAGCTTCGCATGCAAAGTGGTGCGGTCGATCAATTATTCGGCTATTCGTTCGCGTTATCTCGGCGAGAGTTGCAACCGCAGATCTGGACGATCGAAAAGGCCGTTGAACGAGGTGACATTGAGCAGGCTCTAGATAGCTATGATCTTGCGCTCAAAATCTCACGAAGGGCTCAGAGAGATCTGTTCCCCGTCCTCTCATTCGCAATTGCCGAGCCAGTTATTAGGGAAATGCTTCTGCGAAGATTGGCAGAAAAGCCTGTTTGGGCAGCAGCTTTTCTTAATTACTTGTCTGCTCAAGGTCGTGATCCTTTGGCTACAGCGAATTTATTGCAAGCAAGATCTATTAGTGCTCAAGTGAGGCCTGCTCATAGAGCGCAAGTGATCAATACATTAGTTGCTAAAAACTTAATCGATGAAGCGTGGGATTTCTACAAAAGTTATCGACCAGATGCTGCTCGTGACAGATCAAGAGACCAAGATTTTGATATGGCTGTTGAAGCCCCATCTGCTTTTGATTGGGTTGTAGGGCGAAGCGCAGGACTATCCGCTTCAATTTCCTCGGACGCGAATGGAGGGTTCCTAGATTTTGCGGTTCCGGCCAGTACCAGAGCGGTTGTGGTAAGCCAGACTCAGTTATTGCCATCAGGTAGATATCTGTTGGAAGGAACTAGTGCGGGTATAGATCAAGCCGATCGATCCCAGCCCTATTGGTTGCTTGCTTGTCGCAACGGTCCTGAAATAGGCCGGGTCAATGTGACGAACTCTTCTGAGATGAACGGGCATTTTTCCGGCGATTTTAATGTACCTTCGGATTGCGCGATTCAGACTTTGAGTTTGATACTGAGGTCATCGGATAAGGCCTCAGGGGTGTCCGGGCAGGTGGAACGGGTTCAGCTGACCCCCGTGCGAAAATGATAAGGCGTTGGGTTCTCTCAGTTGCGATTGGGTCTTTGTCGGCAATAGGTTGCTTGTGGCCATCAGCGGCAGCGGCGCACCAATCTGCCTCGAATGGGCAGGCCATGATGCAGGAGCAAGGACTAAGGGATATTGGCCGGACTGCGGAGGCACCGGCTGGAGAAATTGGTAAGTCTCGCGCAGAATCTATTACAAATCCTCTATCCCGCGTGAAAAGTCGAGTTCAAAATAGAGTAAAAAACAGAATATATAATAGAATGGATCGGCATTACAATACAGAAAAAAGTTCTGGTGATCCTTTTGAAGCTGCCAGTGAGCAGCGGGGCGAGAAGTGAAAATTGCCTATATTTTTTGGACGCTTCCGTTTTCGAAATAACTCGGCGGGCGATGGTATCAGTTAAGTGAATGGTGCGGAGGGGATTCGCACACGGTTATCGCAGGCCACCGCGCTGATCGTGAGCCTATTCACATGACCGGCAAGGTGGCGCCTATGGTTCTGATTGGCTGATGAGCGGCGACTGGTTCGAAGCCTATCTGACGCAGGTGTTGGTGTCTGAATTGCGGCCTTGGGACGTAGTCGCCATGGATAAGCTCTCGAGCCACTAACTGGCGGTGTAAGGGAGATGTCAAAGCTGCTAGCATAATTTCGCGCGTCCCCCCGCCATACGGCCTGGACTTCAACCTGATCGAGTAAGTCCTCTCCCCTCCCGAGGCCATGCCCCCAAACGGGTTAGCGAACCCTCGTCCGCCAATCGCTTCAGATCGTGCAATTATGAACCGGAATGGTTGGAGGCCGTTCCGGAAGAGTAACGCTTGGTCCTGCTCTGATTCAGCATATCGTCGTGCAATGTGCTCCAGCATAAGCCTTGCGGTTATGTTCCAGGCTGCCGGACCAACTCGCTCTGTCGAGCATCTTTCCGAGCTCGCGGGCTCGGCGGGCGCATCTATAAAGTATGGTAGCTAACTACTCAAACGTGGCTTTCTCGAGATATCATCCCTCTAGGTCAGCCCGTTGCTAAATCCCTGCTATAGGAATGACCGCGCTAGGTGACCTGCGTCATCATATTTTGCCTGAACCCATTGCAGAAATTGGGCCTCCCATCTTAGCGCTGGCATCAAAAAATCAGCGCTCAAGTGACGGGAATTCAACATTTATTTCAAAGAGATAAACTACCTCGCCCCTCTTCCGGATAGCATTATCTCAAATGTCTTCAGGGTAATTAGAAAGTCTAGCCAAAAGGATACATTCTTTATATAATAAAAATCATACTGTGTTTTGTGGTATATATCTTCTATACTTGTTACGTGACCTTGGTTTACTTGAGCCCACCCGGTAATTCCCGGCCTTATTACATGTCGATATTCATAAAAATCGAGTCTCTCATAGTACCACTCTGATAAAGATTGCGCTTCAGGTCGTGGTCCGATGAGGCTCATTTGACCCACAAGTACATTCATCAATTGGGGTAATTCATCTAGTCGCGTTCCGCGAAGAAAAATTCCAACTTTCGTGATACGGGGGTCGCCGTCGACCGTAATCTGACTCTCAAGATCATCCTCGTCATAATCCCGTTGTTTCATAGTTCGGAACTTATAAGTTTTAAATATCTGCCCCCTATATCCTACTCTAGTGTGCGCAAAGATCGCAGGTCCGGGAGATGTAATTTTTATTGCTAATGCTATAATTATCATTGGAATTAATAAAATTAATAAAGATGCAGCGGAGATGATGATGTCTATGGCGCGCTTAATGGCGAGATAACCTAGGGAAGGGACGAGGCTGCCGAAATGATTCTCAGAAAGATGGTCAAAACGCACTTTTCCCGTAAGAGATTCATAGGCTTGCTTTACGTGATAAACGGGGATCCCCCTCAGAACGGCGCGCGCGATTTCTCTTTCCCAATCCGGAGCAAGATCCTCGCGGAGATCGACAATAATGGCGCCTTTTGATAGCTCCGCGAGGTTTCCTGGATGTTGGATCAGTTGAAATGGTAATTGCGGCAAATCATGCATTAGCTCGATGGTTTGGGTGCTCCTGATGACATGAAGCCCGCCCGCTGGGGCTGGCCGCATCCGGCTATTAAATACCCATAGGATGGCCAAAGCTCCAACATATCCCACGCTCATCAGCCAGACGCTGTAAGGAATACGGAAGGTAAAAGCCGTTAGAACTAGAACTGCATAAACTGCCGTAACCGTCGGCAGGATAAACCCCAGCTTTCGGGTTCCGGGAACACGCTGGATCGCTCGAAAGGACAATGCACCGGCCAGATTGGCGGCTTGGGTTGCGGCTAATGTGACCCAAGCTTGAGGGTCGGGAGTGAACGACCCTGTTAGCAGTCTAAGCGTAAGAAGTTGGAGCGCGGCTATCAATATAACCATGATTGGTAATTGCACGCGGAAGCGATGCAGCCAGCGATGCCCACTCAAAGCAGATTCCGACGCATCCTGAGAAAGAGGGACGGCTCGTCCCTGATCATCAGGCGTATTGGCGGGTGTGTTGGAAAGTGTCATTTATTTGCAATATTCTTGTTTGAAACTCTAAATAAAATGATTTATTATTGAGTTTGCAGTGTTTGTTACGGAAAATTTATTTTGAAATAGATTCAAGCATCTTCTTCTTTTTTCTATTGCATCGCTCTCGGAAATAATTTGGCAAGCCGCCTCCGCTAACTGTTCCGGATCGCTATTTTCGCAAGCGATCCCTACTTCATGCTCTCGAATGAGGGAAACGAGATCATTGCCAGCGTTCACATTGGCTAGTGCGGGCAAGCCACATTGCATGTAAGTTAGGAATTTACCCGGGATATTGTGCGACTTATGCCGAGGATCCAAGGATACAATGCCAACGTGGCATTGATTATAAAGCGCGGGGATTTCGTCGGGATCTATCTCATCATAAAATAGGACGTTCTTTAGGCCATTTCTTTTTGCCTGACTCTTCAGTCGACCAGCTTCGCTCCCTCTACCTACAAACAAAAATCCCATATCATCGCGATGCTTCAAGCGCTCGGCGAGTTGGAGAATCTTATCCATATTTTGAGCTACGCCCATATTTCCAGCGTAGACGAATATTTTCCGTCCTACGAGGGAGGTCTGGTCAATCTGGATGGCGCATTCTTTTTTGCCGGCTTCTCCAAGCCAATTTGGGAGGACATCAAGGCACCTACCGGGCTGCGACGCCCACGCTCGAAAGTAAGGCAGATTACCTGGTGTCTGGACACCAATCACATCCGCAACAGAGTATTGATACCGTGCAATGGAGCGAAAAAAACGGAATGCCGGACCACGCCCCATCAATTCCATATCTGCTGCCCATTCCGGAAAAATATCGCGAATGATAAGGTAGCTTTTGCAGTCGCTCGCTTGCTTTATATATTTAACCAACGGGCCATGGAATATCGATGGTGAGTACCAGATTACTCCGTCCCATTTGCACGAAGCGAAAGGGCTTTTTCTCAGTCCACGACGCATCGCGAAAGGCATTGCAAATTCCGCAAGTGTGCGGCGAACATGGCGTACATCTTTCGTTTGCGGGGCTCGCAGACGTAAAACTGTGGCGCCCTCGAACTCCTCTACTTTCCAGTTTTCACTCAGTTCCGGAGCTGGCAGCATTACTACAAGTTCATGACCGTTACGGGCGATCTCTCGCGCAAGGTCGCGCAACTGTACAGCCCCTGAGTTCCTCAGTGGTGGAAAGGTATCCGCAATAAGAGCAAATCGCACGTATGACCCTCAGTAGCGCTTCCAGACAACGCGGTTTACGTAGTCCGTGTAGCTGTGGATGATGCGTACGACCTTCTCGCTTACGTCGGGCATAGTGTAGTCTGAAACGATCCGAGGATTGGGGGCGCGAGCCCGCGGCATTTCTTCTAAAATGGCTAATCCCTGTCGAACGCGCTCGATCGACAATCCCACCATCATCACGGCGGCTTCCTCCATTCCTTCCGGTCGCTCATGCGCTTCGCGCAGATTCAGCGCGGGAAAGTCGAGGATAGAAGATTCTTCCGTTATGGTTCCGCTGTCAGACAAAACTGCTTTGGCGCTCATCTGCAGACGAACATAGTCGTGGAAACCTAATGGTTTCAAAAGATTAACGCCGGAATGGAACCTAGCTCCGGTTTCTTCTGCTCGGTTGCGGGTGCGCGGATGAGTGGAAACAAGAATTGGCAGCCCATTTTCCTCCGCGAGGGCATTCAGAATATTTACTAGACGGGTAAAATTAACGTCTGACTCTATGTTCTCTTCACGGTGAGCGCTGACAACGAAATATCTCTCTGGTTTAACTTCCAGCCGCGCCAGCGCGTTCGAACTCTTGATCTGAGGCATGTAGTGCTCGAGTACTTCATACATCGGGCTTCCAGTTTTGATCACCTGATCAGGGGGGCAACCTTCTCTGAGTAGGTATTCACGCGCTATTGCACTGTAGGTAAGGTTAATATCAGCCACATGGTCTACTATGCGACGATTTGTTTCTTCTGGTACGCGCTGGTCGAAGCACCGATTGCCGGCTTCCATGTGAAAAATAGGTATTTTGCGCCGTTTGGCGGGAATCACAGACAGGCAACTGTTCGTGTCTCCCAAAACCAGCATCGCGTCGGGTTGCGCCTCAGCCAAGACCGGATCGATAGCACTGATCAGATTGCCGATCGTATTGGAGGCACTGGTGCTGCCATCGGCACTGTTCAGAAAGTAGTCTGGTTTTCGAACGCCGAGATCATCAAAAAAGACTTGATTGAGCTCGTAATCATAGTTTTGCCCGGTGTGGACCAAGACATGCTCGCAATAGCAATCAAGCTTTGCCAAAACGCGGGAAAGCCGGATAATCTCCGGTCGCGTCCCCACAACTGACAAAACCTTGAGTTTTTTCATCACATAACCTTACTTGAAATGGTGTCGGGCCTATTCCGATCGAACACCTCGTTCGCCCAAAGCATCACTATCATTTCCTCATCGCCGATGTTGGTGATGTCGTGCGACCACCCGGGGATGGTTTCTACAACTTCGGGATGATTCCCTGAGGTGCGTAGCTGCACCTGCTCCCCCGTCAGGAGATTGCGATAGCGGAAGAGGGCTTCACCGCGGATTACCAGGAACTTTTCTGTTTTGGTATGATGATAATGCCCTCCGCGCGTCACTCCCGGTGGAGCAGTCAGAAAGCTGAATTGCCCACAATCGGGCGTCTTCAGCATTTCGACGAAACTTCCTCGCGCATCACGGTGGGCGGGTATTGCATAGGAAAAGCGGCTTGAAGGTAGCGCGCTGACGTATGTCGCATAGAGAGCTCGTGTTAGCCCGGAGCCGACCTCCTCAGTATGAAGATCAGCCCTGCCGTTGTGAAAAGTCGCTATCTTTTCTGCGAGTTCACCCACCGTGATAGCGCTTTCGGGCTGTACCTTGCCGATCATGATGCCGGCGGGCGGTGTGCGCAGAGCCTCTACGAACTCCGCAACTACATCGTCTATATAAACGAGGCGGATTTGGGCGTCGGGAATATCTACACGAACCGGCAGGTCGCGGGCTATGTTATGACAAAAGGTGGCTACGACTGAGTTGTAGTCAGGCCGACACCATTTCCCGAACACCCCGGGAAGACGATAGATTCTTGCCGGGTTACCAGTTTCATCTCCTAATGCGCGCACGGTCTGTTCTGCGGCCAGTTTGCTGCGACCATAGGGGTTGTCGCATTCTGCTTGCGCAGAGGACGCCAGGATCAACGGGATGGCGCGCCCTGTGGAGCGGTTAACGCCCCTTATCGCATCGCAAAGCTTGATCGTTAGCCCGGTATTGACCTCAGTGAAGGCGCTTTCATCTGCGGGGCGATTTTCACCCGCCAGATGAACCACGGCGTCTGCCCTTTCAACCAATGCGGGCAGGGCCGCTGCATCATCTCCCCGAATAAAGGGGGTGACGGCGAATTCATCCAGTTCGCCCAGGCGTACGCTGAGATTGCGGCCAATGAAGCCATTGGCGCCTGTGATGAGAACACGAAGGGCCGGTTGGGTCACGCTTACTCCTCAGGCTCCACTTGTTCTCCGCGCACAATGGCCTGCATGAAACGCAGTTTCATCAGCAATTGCTGCATGCCTTCTACATCCAGCCGTGCAGTATTGTGAGAATTATAGTCCTCTGCCTGAGAGATCCGTATCTCTCCCTGCTCCACATACTTGCCATAGTTCAGATCGCGCAGATCAGGAGGGACGCGATAGTAGCCACCCAGATCCTCAGCGGCTGCCATCTCCTCTCGGCTAAGCAGGACTTCGAAGAGCTTCTCGCCATGACGAGTTCCGATTGTGTGGATTAGATGTTCAGTCACGCCTAGCAGGCCAGTGAGTGCCTCAGCCAGAGTATGTATCGTGGCTGCAGGTGCTTTTTGCACGAATATCTCGCCGGGATTGCCGTGGGTGAAGGCATAGAGCACCAGATCCACTGCATCATCCAGCGTCATCATGAACCGGGTCATTTCCGGGTCAGTGATGGTGATAGGTTGCCCCGCGCGGATCTGGTTGGTGAATAGCGGGATCACCGATCCACGCGATGCCATCACATTGCCATAACGGGTGACGTTGATCACCGTCTGACTGCTGGAGCGCGATTTGGCGACCGCGACCTTTTCCATCATTGCCTTGCTGATACCCATGGCGTTGATGGGATAAACGGCCTTGTCGGTGCTGAGACAGATAACGCGCTTCACACCGCAGTTGATGGCGGCTTCCAAGGTATTTTCCGTGCCCATTACGTTGGTCTTCACCGCTTCCAGCGGATAGAATTCGCAGGAGGGCACCTGCTTGAGCGCCGCGGCGTGAAAAATGAAATCAACCCCGCGAACCGCGTTGAGCACGGACTGATAGTCCCGAACGTCCCCAATATGAAACTTCAGCTTGGGGTCATTGTACTTCTTGCGCATGTCATCTTGCTTCTTCTCGTCGCGACTGAGAATGCGAACTTCGCGCAGATCGGAATCCAAAAAGCGACGTAGCACGGCATTGCCGAATGACCCGGTTCCCCCGGTAATGAGCAGGATTTTATCGGTGAACATCCATTATTCCATTTTTGTTTCGATCAGGACCGAAGGATTTCCAGATACCTTTGCGCCCGCTCTTTAGGTGACGCGAAGCTGATTGCGTGTTCACGGGCCCGCCGCAACGCCTCATGGTCTGGTCCGGAGCCACCGAATGCGCTTGCGATGCAATCTGCTGCGGTTTCCGGCGCCATAGGATCGAAATACCATGCGTGCTCGCCACAGATTTCCGTGTTGAACAAACGATCAGAGGCGAACAGAGGTCGCTCCATGGCCATCGCTTCCAGAGGGGTGGCTGAAAAGCACTCGAGCAGAGAAGGAAACACGATACCGTCCATTGCGCGATAGAATGTGGGGCACTGATCAACATCCAGCGGCCCGACATTAACGCAGACCTTGCGAAACTCTGGTGTGCAGGCCCGCCATTCCGCTTCCGTGAACGTGACATAACAGCGCGCATCGATGCTATGCTGATTTTTCAGAGCCCGGATCATATCTGGAAAGATCGCGGTATTCTTGTGAGAATAGTTCCGCCCCACAAATCCGAGCCGCAACGCCCCCTTGCTTGGAGGTATCGAAACCGGTCGCCAACTGGTTTCGTCAGCGTAGAGGGATGACAGGCAATTGTGGACGACATGAATGCGCTCGGGTGCGATGCCTAGTTCGCGGATTAACCCCTCTTTAACGTGCTCCAATTCCACGACCAACTCGTCGGCGCGCTTGAAGAATATGCTCTGCACCTTGAACTTCAGTCGGGTTGGTAGCCGACGCAGCAGGGGGAGGCGGGCGTAGCATTCGTTATCGGGGTATATGATCCATGGTTGGGCGAAGCCAACAATGCTCTTGAATGGTGTGCGCCAGCGATAAAGAGGCCCGAATACCGTGAAAACGCGGGTGTGCTTATTCGTATATTCACGAGCGCCTCTGCTCAGGGGGCGCCAGCCGAAAGTGTCAACCACTTGTATGGGAAAAGCAAACGGCGCGTCGAAAGACTTACGATGCAAATGGCGCACGACCTCCGCAGATGCGATGATAGATAATGAAAAATCACCATCAAAACTATTCTGCAACTCATTAACAAAGGAGCATGCGACCTGAACCCCTCCGCCAACATGAAGGTTTGAGCAGTCAATAGAATATGTATCGCCAGACATCAATTTTCTCAACTAAATCGAACAGCATCTTTGGCCTTCTTATTATTTACACCGAAAATAAATATATATACTATTGAAAATATTAATGCAAATACACTCCCTATAATGGCTGAATGTATTGCGCCAAACCAGGCAATGGCTATTCCGAGTTGAACTTTATACAATAAAAACGATGTGATAAAATTCTCTCTTTTTATTGATATATGGATTGATTTTTGTATTGCCCCAAGGGAAAGGCAGGCCAATATATTTAATATGTATGCAATAAAAAATCCAAAAGTTAACATCGGAAGAGCTGGAGTAAATCCGGAAAGATTGGTTCCGTTGTCATAATAAAAACTATAAACATTATTTGGAAGATATCTATGTGATATATAGTCACTCCCGCTATCAAAATAGCCGCACTGCCAAAAGCAACTCCAATCAGATGAAGGGAGCATGCTTAAGCCATATTGATCGGAAGATAAGCTCCACATCAATTGAGATTGAAGGGCTATTCGTGAAAATATAAACGAAGAATCCCTCCCGGATATGGCGTAATTTACGGAAATAAGGGAAATAATAAGGAGCGAAATTATAGAGATATACAGTAATTGCTTTGAATTTATCTTAAAGCTAGGAAAAGTCCCTGAAATTATGGTCATCCATGCGCTTATGGCCAATATAAAGGCCGAAAATTTTTCCCCTAAAATCATGATGGTGATGAATATGTAGGAAATTATTATTATTGATGGTATGAATATTTTCTCTCCTTTCATCTTCATGTATAAAAAATAGTACGATAAGAAAAAGTAAGTTTGAATAACTAGTGATGGAAAAAATGAAAAATTTTCTGGGACAATTGTTCTCCAAAACGTAACCCTGTCTACTCCAAGTAGAATTGGGCTTCCAGATGTAAAAAATATAAAAAATCCAAGCAATATAACTGTAAAAACTATGGGAAGTATGATTATAGATGCCTCTTGCTTGGATTGGTTTGGTGATTTTTCTCCAAAAAATATAAATATATTTGATCTGAATCCTAGGCATGTTGCCTCAATTCCGGCAAAAAAGAATGCAAGAATAATCCAAAATGAGCCGTTGGCATCGCCAAACGCTCCCACTTCAATCATGTCGGCGCCTGCTGAAACAACTGCAGCACTTAAAAGAATGCCAATCATAAAATATAATTGGTAGAAATTGTTCAATAATACAATTTTGTTTTCTTTGTAAAAGGTGTGTATATAAAATAATATATATATAAACGACAATAAAATAATCGGAATTGTGTTGGTGTATATTCTGTTATGTTCTATAATGAACATTATGCAGCTAACTGCTGTTCCAATAAATGCCAAGGCTGAGCGTTTTTTTGTATTAGCGCATTCGGCGATCATGATGTGACAACTCTTTTTTTATTGGATGTCTCTATCATAAATTTAATTCTGGGATACAGTTCGTTAGCGTGGGCGCAGGCTTCCTGAGCGTCCTGAATGAGATTTAAGGATCCACTCAGAGTGTAGTGGTGATAAGCGCACACGAAGTTGTGGTTGTAATTATCGTCCCAACTCTGCGGATTGCGCAGACGTTGGGCCAGGAGGGGGCGTAAAGAGGATGGGTCCGTGATGCGCGTCACTCCCTTGTGAAACTCGTAGAATACGCGGCCATAGAGGAATACCTGCTTATGTAGCAGAAGGGCTTCATAGCCCACTGTGCTGGTTAGGGTGATGACGGCTTCAGAAGCTTTGATAAGTTGCTTGGTCGGCTCGTGAGGCCCCAAAAGTCGGACGTTGGGCAGTCGCTTCAGTTGGCGATAGAAATCGGAGGAGGGATAAGCCCATGCGCTGATGTGATCTTTCACATATAGCCGGACTCCCTCGGGAAGGCTGAAAGCGATGTTCCGGATTACCTCATATTCGTTTAGATATGTGCCGGCCAGGATCGACGTGGAGGATTCCGGGTGAAAGTGTAGAGGGTAGAGCAGGAAGCGTTCGCCTTGCAACGGGGGTTGGTATAGTCGGCTCACCTGTCCTGCCCTTAGACGCCTTCTAGCGTTCCGAAGGAACAGGTTGAGGTGGGTTCTTAGCGGATTCCCTATCTGGAATGCGTTCGTGCGACTGTCGGGTGTATGGCGAAGCAGGGTGGCGATTTTTCTTAGCCGCTCCCGCTGGAAATAGCGGCCGAAAAGACCGATGCGATCCAGCCCGTTGACCTTCATGTAGTCGGGAGAGATGCTTTCTATCCGTCCGATGTAGTCACGCACCCAGTCATGTACGGCGGGCTCTATAATCAGTTGGCCGTCCTGAATGGCTTGAAACGCTCTTTCGGTTTTATCGTCATGCAAGGGGTCTGCTGTGATGGAAAAGCGGCCAGGCAAACGGGAGCCCGTAAGGCCGCAGTAAAATGCTCCCATCTTCTGGGCCACAAACAGCGCATAGTGGGAAAAGGTGTTAGACACATTCTCATAAAGAACGACGTCTATTGAGTGCCGATCAAAGATATGCTCGAAATAGCTTAGGAGACCGCTCTTCAGGCGATCGAAAAAATCGATATTCGCAGCATTGCCCCAAATCCCATAAACTTGGGAGCGCTCGAAATCCGAAAGAAGGGCGCCATTCAGATCGTATTCGGAATATCGAGACAGGATTTCTCTATCGGCCTGATGGTCCTTAAAAAAATCAGAAAATTCATATACCGAAGAAAAGCCCACATCGCCTAGCTTATTTTCTAAGCTTGAGTAGCTGCTGTCTACCGCAGCTACTACATTTTCTCCATCTTGCATAAAAAGTTTCGCAAGGGCGTTGAAGAAGTTGTAATATTTCGGGGCGCTGTTTGATAGCAGAAGGATATTCATTGGTTAGGCCAATGGTTTAATACTTCTCGACGAACGGGCGTCATCGCCTGAACATCTTCGGTGACTGTTTTGCCGATAACATCATCCAGAAACTTCGGAGCCAGCCCAAAACCGGGACGCACGCTACGCACCGTATCGGGTGTGATCGTCTCACCCGCCTTCAGGTCGCGCACGAAGTAGAGCGAGCGGCGGAACTGCGCGTTACCTTGTTCGCTAGATTTGCGACCGTAATCCACCTTGCCCAGTGCCGCCCACGCAGTTTTCGCGCCGGTGCACAGATCGGCCAGTTCCGCTGGTTCTAGCGAGAAGCTGTCGTCCGGGCCGCCGCCGTTGCGATCCAGCGTAAAGTGCTTTTCGATGATAGATGCGCCCAGCGCTATGCTGGCGAGGGCGGTGGTGTTGTCCAGCGTATGATCTGACAGCCCCGTAACCAGGCCAAACCGTTCCACCAGATCTGGAATTGTGCGCAGGTTATAGTCTTCCGCTGGGGCGGGGTATCCGCTGACGCAATGAAGCAGGGCCAGCTCGTGACAGCCGCCATCGCGCGCGGCTTCAACTGCCTCCGCGATCTCTTCTGCATCGGCCATGCCAGTGGAAATGATCATTGGTTTGCCAGTGGCTGCTGCATATCGGATAAGTGGCAGATCAACCGCTTCGAACGATGCGATCTTGTAAGCAGGTGCCCCCAGATTTTCCAGCATGTCGATCGCGGTGGTGTCGAAAGGCGAACTGAAGATCGTGATGCCGAGCTTGCGGGCGTGTTCGAATAAGGGAGCGTGCCATTCCCATGGCGTGTGCGCCCACTCGTAGAGGTCATAGAGAGTACGTCCCGCCCATAATCCGCCCTCTATCCGAAAATCGGGCATGTCGCTTTTCAACGTGATTGTGTCAGGACGGTAGGTTTGGATTTTGAGTGCGTCGGCGCCAGCTGCCTTGGCTGCGTCGATAATGCTGAAGGCTTTATTCAGATCTCCGTTATGATTGGCGGACATTTCCGCTATCACATACGGCGAATGCGTGCTGCCGATAGCGCGCCCTTCGATGACGAGTTCATTGGCCATCATACTTCTCCAGTTTTAACACGTAACGATGGCCTCTGAGATGGAAGTAGGCGGGAAACCGCTGTGGATCACAAACCCGGATAAGGTCAAATTGCTCCGCGATGGTCCGATTTGGGTCAATTTCGCTGTCGCTGGGTGTACGGCGACGATGATATGAAACTCCCTCTGCGGATTGCTCAAATAGAGATATCTTGCGGAAATTCTCTAGTGCGAACGTCATCAGGGCAATTTCTGCGCTGAACAGAGCTTCGTTGATTTCTGACCATAAGGCGTGGCGGGGAATTGGGATGCTGCGTTGTGTCCAGACCCGCCCGCTATCTACGGAATCCTCTGCTTCCAAGAGGGAGAGGGTTATGTTTTCCGCGCCTTCGATGAGTTCCCATATGTGAGGGCTCCATCCACGGCCCTTTGGAAGAGCGCTCGCGTGGAGGACTAGGCTAGCGCCGTATCTGTTTCTCTCTTCTCGAGTTACGACTTCGGTGCATGAGATGAGGAAAAGGATATCACCACCGCCAGCATCCTGCACTTTGCGGACAATCTCAACATTTGCAGCGTTCGCGATCTGGGCCGCCCAATCCTCAAGCCAAATGTTCACCGGGTGGGTGGCATCGCTGCATAGAATCGTGATTTTCACAGGATTCTTCCCAGAATTTGCTCTGACACTCGCTCCGCACCTAACCCATCGGTGATTTCGCAGGCCAGTTTGCTTATTTTTTTCAGCAGCTCTGGGCTGTCTGCTCCAGTTATTTGAGAGAAAACGTCAGAAAAATTCTGTCCATCCGCGCAAACCGCCGCACCAGCCTTCGCCAATGCATCCGCAATGCCGATCTGATTGTCTGCCAGAATAAATTGTATGGTTGGCAATCCCATGCAGCATCGCTCCCATGAGGTTCCTCCCGCCGCACCGATCGCCAAGTCGCTGGCCGCCATCAACTGAGCCATATTATCCACGGCTACCAAAATCTCCGTTGGAACCGGCATTCTCGCAGCCGCAGCCTGAATGTCATCAAGCCAAGGTGCATTAGGCCCCATTATAACAGTGATTTTCAGATCGCGAGGGACGGAGCTTCGTTCGAGCGCGCCTAAAACGCGCCCGGTCGCGTTAACTTTGTCTACCCCGCCCATGGTGATCAGTAGCCGCTGGAACAAACCTTTTGTCCTGCGGGCCAGACTTTCGTTTCTGTGGGCGGCGAATTCTGGCCGCAGAAGAGCGTAGTTCGGGCCGAGCAGAACTTGCGTGCACGAGGAAGTCCAGGGACCATAATCGGTGCGCTCTCGTCCGAGACTGGGATCGAGGAGCAGATCACAGTCATGCGGGCGGTCCGCCAGATCATCCATCACCATCAGTCGGTGGCAGGCGGAGCGCAATGCTTTCTCCCACGAACGATCCAACCCGTAGTGATCTACTACCAGATAGTCGAAAAGGACCTGTCCTAACGCTTCGCGCGTTTGCTCCGCGTCCACTTTCCAATCCGCCCCTAACCAGTGGGCGTGTCCTGCAGATCCGGAAGATGGGCATCCAATGGAACTTGATCCCGAGAGTGCCTGTACGCGATGTCCTCTCTGGCGAATATAATCCAACAGATGGCCATCATGGGCACGGCATATGAACGTACAGTCCGCCCCACGCTGTCGCAGAACGTCGGCCAGCGTAAGGCAACGCATTACGTGCCCCGTACCTATCTCCAGCGAGGCATCCGTGCGAAAGGCGATTTGTGGAATAACAGGGGGCGGGGTCATCAATCGGCTTTTGCTGCAGATCGCTGCAGAATTTCCAGCATCAGTTCCGCACGCTGCCAATCTTCTGGCGTGTCGATATCCTGGACCCGGAAACGGGGCAGAGGCACAGGGGCACTCTCTTTGGTAAATAACGGGATGCCATTCATCCACGCAGTCGCGCGACCCCAGTAGAACTGGCCCGCATCATGCCAGGCTTCCTCAAGATCCTGTGACCGTGATTGGGCATGAGCGGGCTGAAACATCTCAACCCGTTGTTCTGCCGTGATTCGGATCGCGCGCTGGATGGGGAAAGCATAACTGGTGACAGAGAAAGTGTATTCGGCGCCAGTTTTCTGCAAAGTGGTCAGCCCGCGCCGCAGGTCCTCAGCGTCAATGAAAGGCGCAGTAGCATAGATACAGCACACCTCGTCTGCCGGCGTACCGTGATCGGCCAGCCAGTTTGCGGCGTGGGCTATGACTGGCACCGTGCCACAATGATCGTCTGACAGCTCAGCTGGCCTAATGAACGGAGTCTCTGCGCCGTGATTCTGGGCGATTTCGGCAATCTCCTCGTCATCGGTGCTGACAATAATTCGGTCGAAACAGCCGCTTTCCTGTGCGGCCCTCAATGACCATGCAATCATAGGGCGCCCGCCGAAGATCTTGATGTTCTTACGCGGGATGCGCTTACTTCCCCCACGTGCAGGGATGATCGCCGCTTTCATCGATCGCCGATCGCTTCGCGCAACGCCTCGATCACATAGTCTTGTTCTGCTTCGCTCAGCGAGGGGTGCATGGGGATGCTTATGGCTTCGCGATAATACTGTTCAGCCTCCGGGAAGTCGCCCGAACGGAAACCAAGTTTTTGATAATAAGGCTGGGTATGAACTGGGATGTAATGCAGGTTCACCATAATCTCTTTCGAACGCATATGCTCGAAAACTTCGCGATGGCTACGCGTGATGTGATTCAGTTTAAGGCGGATAACATAAAGATGATAAGCGGAATGGGAATCCGGATGCTGCCAGGGTAGGGTGAGTGGCATGTCTGAGAGCAGCCTATCGTAGCGCTGTGCAATCTCATGGCGCCGGCTGATAAATGCCTCCAGCCTGTTCAACTGGCTTAAGCCGAGTGCGGCTTGCAGGTCTGTCATCCTGTAATTGTATCCCAGCGCGACCTGCTGGTAGTACCACGGGCCTTCCATCGGTCCGGTCATGAGATTTGGCTCTCGTGTGATGCCGTGGCTGCGCAGCAGACCCAAACGCTCCGCGATCCTGTCGTCATTGGTAATCGCCATGCCGCCTTCAGCCGTGGTGATAATTTTCACAGGGTGGAAGCTGAAGATGGTTATGTCGCTATAGCGACAGTTGCCTATCGGCTCGCCTTGATATGATCCCCCGACTGCGTGGGAAGCATCTTCGATTATGCGAAAGCCATATTTCTGCCCCAGAGCATGAACGGCCTCCATGTCGCAGGGTTGGCCTGCCAGATGGACGGGAACAACGACCTTGGGCAATTTGCCGTGGCGTTCTGCGTCTATCAGCTTGGCTTCAAGTGCTTCCGGGCTGAGGTTATAGGTACGGGGGTCTATGTCTACAAAATCGACCTTGGCGCCGCAGTAGAGCCCGCAATTTGCCGATGCCACGAAGGTGTTGGGCGTAGTCCAAAGCCAGTCACCGGGGCCAAGATCCAGCGCCAGACAAGCTATGTGCAGCGCCGAAGTTGCGCTGTTCACGGCGATTGCGTGCTTTGCCCCCACATGCGCCAGCAGGCCGTTTTCGAACTGGGGAATCGTTGGCCCTTGCGTGAGGTTCACTGAGGTCAGAACGCTTATTACAGCGTCGATATCATCCTGGCTGATGTCTTGCTGGCCGTACCGGATCATCTACTTCAACCGCTCCTTGCGTTCAGGTCGGGTCTTCACGCTGGATGCGCGATAGAACGTTTTCAGGTAAGCAATCGTTTTCCACATAAGGACCGTGGTCATGGCAACAAAGACGCCTGCCGGCACGGCCTCAGATGGCGATATCCTCAGCATAAGCCAGGTCGTTGCGCCAAAGACGGGCAGGGCCGCGAGATGGCTCGCAATGATCGTCCGGTCATTGCCACGGGCATAAAGCGCATAGTGCGGCACCATTGACAGTGAGTATGAGATCATGGCTGCCAAGACCCAGTAGTACAGCGATATTTCAGATAGATAGATTTTTTCTCCAATCCATGAGAGCAGGATTGGCAGCAAAAGCGAGCTTGCCACAGAAAAGGCGAGGCAAGCGCCTATGGTGAGAAGGGCCATTATGTGAACGCGGCTGCGCATCTCGGTGTATCTTTGCTCGTGGCTCAACCTGATCAGTTCTGGATATCTGAAAGAGAAAATAGCGGCATCCAGGAAGACATTAAGCGCGCTGGCTATTCCAAAGAAAAGTACATAGGCGCCTACAACTTCGATGCCGGCGATATCTTCCAGCCAATAGCGGTCGAAAGTCTGCACGCCTCGGATAGCCATTGTCGCTGCGAGAAAAGCGCCGCTGACGCCAATACCGTTTCTGATCCACCGCCAGTCAATGCGCTCTCGCCAACCGCCCATTCGCAGACCATGCAGCTTCCGCAATCCAGCCGCTGCGGCGAACACACCCGCTGTGGCCCAGAAAGCCATTACCACTGTCAAATTGCGGCTGTCCTCGCGGACTATCATCAGGCCAGTGATGGCTAGCGCCCAACTGCCCTGCCTTATGAAAAGTAGAGTGCTTGCCGCGATCTGCCGGTGCAGGATTATCAGCAGGCGATAAAGTTCCTGATTAATGTGTTCAAGAAACAGAATTGGTATAAACCAGTAGAGAATTATTTTAGGCAGTCCGGTTGTCGGCAGTAATATAATGGCAAGAGGGGTTAGCGCAAAATAGAGTAAGACAACTAATGCGGCCTGATTTTTCAGCAAATGCCCCTGACGATTGGCGTCAGTCTTGGCTATCTCCCTGGTGGTATAGACGTAAAGGTCGAGGCCAACGCATAGCAATGCATATCCGATGGCGGCTGTGAACAGGCCGTAATAGCCGACCGATGCGACGTCGAGATACCTGGCGAGAACGAAGATTAACGCGAAACGCGTCCCTAGCGTGGCTACTCGCAGTGCCACATTTAGCATCGGGGCCATCCGGAGAGGCATCAGATCCCGCTACTCGAACAGAAGCATGCAACGCCAGACACTACAGTGACTCGCTAAATACGAAGTAGTAAGCGGTGCATCTCAATGCCATCCGCAAATATTTGGTCGGGGAGAGAGGATTCGAACCTCCGGCCCCTGCCTCCCGAAGACAGTGCTCTACCAGGCTGAGCTACTCCCCGACCGGAGCCTCCGGAAAGACCCGGGGGCAAGGCAGAGGCGGCCCTATAAGGGGGGGGTCGCGGGCTGGCAAGCGCGGTTTTTTGCCATCAGGCAGATGGTTATAGACAAAGTTCCCACTGCCTATTTCGTTGGGCAAATTTTCGCCGCGTTTTTGCCGTGTAGAGATTGCATCCATGAGCAACCGACCGATCTTCGCCGTTCCTTCGAACCCGGAAGGCCAGTCCCGTAATTGGGAATGGCAATACCTCCATCTGATGCGGCGCATCTGGGAGGAAGGGGATGAGCGAGTCGACCGCACGGGAGTGGGCACGCGTTCGCTATTCGGGCCGCAGCTTCGTTTTGACCTGTCGGATGGGCGCATTCCCCTACTCACCACCAAGCGGGTTTTCTGGAAGGCGGCCGCGCGGGAAATGTTGTGGTTTCTTACCGGGGAAACCAACATTCGCCCTCTGTTGCAGCAGGGCGTCACGATCTGGAGCGACTGGCCACTGGCGAAATATCGCAAGGCCAGCGGTGAAGACATCTCGCAGGCCGATTTCGAAGCGCGCGTGGTGGATGACGAAGCTTTCGCACGGCAGTGGGGCGACCTCGGGCCGGTCTACGGCAAGCAATGGGTGGACTGGCCGACATACGAGTCGGCAGGGGAAGGGCTGTTTCGCTCCGGCGCCGGTATCAATCAGATCGCGCAGCTGATCGAGGGCTTGCGGATCAGCCCTGGTGGGCGCCGACATATCATTGAGGGGTGGAATGTCGCCGAGCTGGACAGGATGGCACTTCCTCCGTGCCACAAGACCTATCAGTTCCACGTTTCCGGCGATCGGCTCAATTGCCTGCTCTATCAGCGCAGTTGCGATGTTGCGCTTGGCTTGCCCTTCAACCTGTTCGGCGCGGCAATGCTAACGCGGATGATCGCGGATCAGGCGGGTTATACGGCAGGTGAGCTGATATGGACCGGCGGCGACACGCATCTCTATCTCAATCATGCCGATCTGGTGGCGGAACAGCTCTCTCGCGTACCAGAGGGCGAACCGCGGCTGGCTCTTCTTCGCAAGCCAGCCTCTATCTTCGAATACAGGATCGAGGATTTTGAAGTGAGCGATTACTCCCCGCAGGGAGTGATCAGGGCGCCCGTTGCCGTCTAGACGCGGTAGAAATCCCGATACCACTGGGCAAACGCCCTCACGCCTTCATTGATATTGGTCTGGGGGGCATAGCCGGTCAGGGCGCGTAGCAGGCTGGCGTCGCCAAAGGTTTGCGGCATTTCCCCCGGCTGGATCGGCATCATGTTGAGCTGCGCTTTCCGGCCGAGGGTTTCTTCCACCACGGCGATGAAATCCATCAGCTTCACCGGCGCACCATTGGCGATGTTGACTGTGCGAGCCGGAACGCCGTCAGATAGCGTATCGCCTTCCGCCCGGTTCTTTTCGGCCGGTGCCAGTGGGGCAAGGCGAATGAGCGATTCGACCAGATCGTCCACAAATGTGAAGTCCCGCGCCATCTCGCCGTGGCCGTAAACGTCGATCGGCTGCCCTTCGAGAATTGCGGAAACGAACTTGAACAGCGCCATGTCGGGCCGTCCCCAAGGCCCGTACACGGTGAAGAAGCGTAGCGTGGTCGTGGGAATGTTGAAAAGCTGGGCGTAGGACCAGCCCATCGCCTCCATGCCTTTCTTCGTCGCTGCGTAGAGATTCAGTGTTTCATCCGCCTTGTCCTCCTCCGCAAAAGGCACCTTCCTGTTTGCGCCATAAACGCTTGAAGTGGACCCCAGCATAAGGTGCTGAGGCTTCAGTTCGCGCGCTAGTTCCAGGACGTTCCATGATCCGATCAGGTTGCTGTCCACATAGGTGCGCGGTGCCTCGATCGAATAGCGCACCCCGGCCTGGGCGGCGAGATGGACGATCACTTCGGGATTGGATAGGGAGGCCGCCCTGTCGAGCGCAGCGCGGTCCTCCAGCATAGCGGTCACGTGTTGGTAACCGTTGCGGCGTGAGAGTTGCGCCAGCCGGGCCTGCTTCAGACGCACGTCATAGTAATCGGTCATCCCGTCGTAGCCCGTTACCTCGTGCCCTTCGTTCAGCAGCCGCCGGGATAGATGAAAGCCGATAAAGCCGGCGGTGCCGGTAATCAGGAAGCGCATCGCGGGTTGGCCTCTCCGTTCAGGTCGGGCACCATAGCGCGTAAGAGTAGTTGCTCAATCGGAGGGAACGGTAGAACCTTCGGTTCCGTTGACCCAATGTCGAGTTTGTAATAAAATACCAAACGAATGGAATTAAATTCCAGCGTGGAGAGATCGATGGACCAGCAGGATGGAGAAGCCGGCACAAATCGCCCGCGCCTGTCGCTGCATGTGCCTGAGCCTCAGTTCCGTCCTGGCGACGCGGTGGACTTTTCTGGCCTGAAGATTCCCCCTGCGGGTGTGCAGGTCCGTCCAGACGAAGGGTGTGCCGCCTCGGAAACCTGGCCTCTTTGCACGGACATGATCCGGGTGCTGGGTGAAGACGATCAGGCCCACGGCCCTTGGGATCCGCGGCTCTCGCCCGGCAAGATGCGCGAATTGCTGCGCCAGATGGCGCTGGTGCGCGCATTCGACGGGCGGATGTATCGCGCTCAGCGACAGGGCAAGACCAGCTTCTACCTGAAATGCACGGGGGAGGAGGCAACCTCGGTCTGCGCCACGCAGGCGCTGGATTTTGAGGACATGATCTTCCCGTCCTACCGCCAGCAGGGATGTCTGATCGCGCGGGATTATCCGGTGCTGGAAATGGTCAACCAGATCTATTCCAACCGGGCGGACAAGCTGAAAGGCCGCCAGTTGCCGATTTTGTATTCGGCCCGGTCGGTCAATTTTTTCACGATCTCGGGCAACCTCGCCACCCAGCTTCCTCAGGCAACCGGCTTTGCGATGGCCAGTGCGATCAAGGGTGACAGCCGGATAGCAGCGGCGTGGGTAGGGGAGGGTTCGACGGCAGAGGGCGACTTTCATTCCGCGCTGACTTTTGCCGCTGTCTACAATGCGCCGGTCATCTTCAACGTGATCAACAATCAGTGGGCCATTTCCAGCTTCTCGGGCTTCGCGGGGGCGGAACGAACCTCGTTTGCCGCCCGCGCCATCGGCTATGGCATCGCCGGGCTACGGGTGGACGGGAACGATGCCCTCGCGGTCTATGCTGCTGAGCGTTGGGCGGCCGATCGGGCACGTTCCAACAAGGGGCCGACGCTGATCGAATTCTTCACTTATCGGGGGGAAGGGCATTCCACGTCGGACGATCCGACAGTGTATCGCAGCGCACATGAGCGGGAAGAATGGCCGCTGGGCGACCCTGTGGCTCGCCTGAAGGCGCATCTGATCGCCTTGGGCGAATGGTCGGAAGACCAGCACGAAGCGATGGACCGCGAACTGGATGAACACATTAAGGCTTCTCAGCGAGAGGCGGAGAAGAACGGCATCCTTGGTCACGGCCTGCATCATCCGTTCCATACGATGTTCGAGGATGTGTTCGAGGAACTGCCCTGGCACTTGCGCGAACAGAGCGAGCAGGCCATTCGCGAAAGGCGGATCAAGTGGCCGGAGTGAACCCTGATGACGAGCCGGTGACGCTGGCCGACGCGCCCGCGCGCAGCATGACGATGATCGAGTCGATTAACGACGCGCTCGATACGATGCTGGAACGCGATGCCGACGTTATTCTGATGGGGGAGGATATCGGGTATTTCGGCGGTGTGTTCCGCTGCACCGCGGGCCTGCAGGCGAAGCATGGCAAGACGCGCGTGTTCGATACGCCGATCAGCGAATGCGGTATTATCGGCGTGGCGGTGGGCATGTGCGCCTATGGCCTGCGGCCGGTGCCGGAAATCCAGTTTGCGGACTATATCTATCCGGGGTTGGACCAGCTGATCAGCGAGGCGGCACGCCTGCGCTATCGCTCTGCCGCTGAATTCATCGCCCCGATGACGGTACGCAGCCCGTTTGGCGGCGGTATCTTTGGCGGGCAGACGCATAGTCAGAGCCCGGAGGCGCTGTTTACGCATGTTTCGGGCATCAAGACAGTGGTGCCCAGTACGCCGCACGACGCCAAGGGCCTGCTGATCGCGGCGATCGAAGATAACGATCCGGTGATCTTCTTCGAGCCAAAGCGGATCTATAACGGCCCTTTCGACGGCTACTATGATCGCCCGACAAAGCCGTGGAAGGACCACCCCGATGCGCTGGTACCCGAGGGTTACTACTCGATCCCGCTCGGCAAGGCGCGCATCGTGCGTGAAGGCGCGGCGCTGACCATTCTGGCCTATGGAACCATGGTTCATGTGGCAGAGGCAGTATGCCGAGAGAAGGGCGTGGATGCCGAGATAATCGATCTGCGAACGCTGGTGCCGATCGACATGGACTGTGTGGAAAAGTCTGTGGAGAAAACCGGGAGATGTATGGTCGTGCACGAGGCGACCCGAACCTCCGGTTTCGGTGCCGAACTGGCTGCTCTCGTGCAGGAACGGTGCTTCTATCATCTGGAGGCGCCGGTGGAGCGCGTTACGGGCTTTGACACCCCTTATCCCCACAGTCTCGAATGGGCTTATTTCCCCGGTCCGATTCGTGTGGGGGAGGGGATCGACAGGTTGCTGGAGGCCTAGATGGGGCGTTTTGTCTTCCGCTTGCCCGATATCGGCGAAGGCATCGCAGAAGCCGAGATCGCCGCCTGGCACGTCAAAGTCGGCGACCGGGTGGAGGAAGACGGCCGGATCGCCGACATGATGACCGACAAGGCCACCGTGGAAATGGAAAGCCCGGTTGCAGGGACGGTAATCGAGGTTGCTGGCGAAGTGGGCGACGTGATCGCCATCGGTACTCCCCTGGTCGTGCTGGAAACTGAAGGTGAGGCAGGGCCGGACGATCCTTCTCCCGTTCAGGGGAGTGTGTTGGAGGAGGGTGAGGCCAAAGAGCCGGCAGCAGCTTCAATCCCGGTTCCTCCCGAAACGCAGCCTTCTCCCCCGCAGGAACAGAAGCGGGAAATCCCTGAAAGTCCCCTGCAGCGAACAGAGCACCACGCTGCGCCAGAACGCGAGGTCATCGTCAGCTCGGCCACCAAGGTTCTGGCCAGTCCGGCCGTCCGCCAGCGCGCGAGGGAACTGGGCATAAACCTCGCAGATGTTCGCCCGGCGCAGGATGGCCGCATCCGCCACGCGGATCTCGACGCATTCCTTTCTTACGGCGGGGCGAAAGGCTTTGCCCCAGCAGGGCAGAGGGGACTTGATGAGACGATAAAGGTTGTCGGCCTGCGCCGCCGAATCGCGGAAAACATGGCCGCCTCCAAACGCAGCATCCCGCATTTTACCTATGTTGAGGAATGCGACGTCACCGCGCTGGAACAGCTTCGTGCCGATCTGAACGACCATCGCGGTGATAAGCCGAAGCTGACCCTGCTGTCGCTTCTGATTGTCGCCATATGCCGCGCTATCCCCGACTTTCCCATGCTCAATGCACGCTATGATGATGAAGCGAACGTCGTAACCCGCCACGGCGCGATTCACATGGGTATGGCCACGATGACGGATGCCGGCCTTATGGTTCCCGTGATCCGCGATGCGCAGGCAAAGAACCTGTGGCAACTCGCTGCGGAAATCCTACGCCTGTCGGAAGCCGCGCGGGGAGGGACGGCAAAGCTGGAGGAACTTTCCGGCTCCACTTTCACGCTTACTTCACTCGGCCCGCTAGGCGGGGTCGCTTCCACACCGGTCATCAATAAGCCGGAAGTGGCTATCCTTGCGCCCAACCGCATCGTGGAACGGCCAATGTTCGTGCCTGACGGCATGGGCGGTGAACGGATCGCCAAACGCAAGCTGATGAATCTTTCCATCAGTTGCGATCACCGCGTTGTGGATGGCTATGATGCCGCGGCCTTCGTGCAGGAAATAAAGCGGTTGCTCGAAACGCCGGTCCTGTTGCTCGCGGATTAGCGCACTACTGCGCGATAGCTCAACCGCCCGTCGCCGCCCGATATCGGCCAGCGCAGGTGAGTGATCCCTGCGGGCGCTGCGTCAGCATCGGTCAGCGCCTGCCAGTTCCTGCCGCCATCGGTGGATATTTCCAGCCCTTCACGGCTGGTGCTTTCGATGGAGAGGCGTGCCGGGACGGCGCTGACCGCCGTGTAGCGACCGGCAGTCGGGGCCTTCCATGTGAGAATCGTCACCACACGATCGCCGGCCGCGAGGCGGGTTGCGGGCACGATCCGCATGGCTCCATGCTGATTGTGCTCGCGGTAGACCATGCTTTCCACAGCGACCGGCTCAGCTCGCGCGGGCATCGCAGCGGCGAGAGCGGCAAGGACGATAATCCGGCGCATTTATAGAAACCCCGTGCAGTTATGCAGCGCGGATGTGGGGTAGGAAGGAGGCTGCAAAATATGGTTAACGGAGCGGCGATTTTTTTAGCGTTGAATGATCGTTGGCAGCACTGTTGACACCGCTCGGAGGCTGGCTTAGGGGCGCTGCTCCCAAGCGGTGCACCACCCAAATACGCGGGTGTAGCTCAGTTGGTTAGAGCGCCGGCCTGTCACGCCGGAGGTCGCGGGTTCGAGTCCCGTCACTCGCGCCACTTGGGACATTTTTCAGAAAATTCAGTATTTTCCGGCCTTTTTATCAGGGCTGGCTTGAGGCTCTGGCAATGCGCGCTATGGGCCTGCCATGCCCGCGCCGCGCCGGATCCTTGTTGTGTTCGGCACCCGGCCAGAGGCGATCAAGCTCTTTCCCCTGATTCACGCGCTGCAGTCCGATCCGCGCTTTACCGTTCGCACCTGCGCCAGCGGTCAGCATCGCGGGATGCTGGATCAGGTTATGGCGATTTCCGGTGTCACACCGAATCACGACCTCAATCTTATGCGGGCAGGCCAGTCACTTGATCAACTGACCGCGGCCCTCGTGACCGGAATCGGCCGCGTGATAGATTTGGAGCAGCCGGACCAGATTATCGTCCAGGGCGACACAATCACGGCCATATGCGGTGCGATGGCCGCCTATTACCGCAAGATTCCAATCATCCATGTCGAGGCCGGGTTGCGGAGCGGCGATCTGCATCATCCCTGGCCGGAAGAAGGCAATCGCAAGCTGATTGCCGCGATTGCCACTCTGCACTGCGCGCCCACGGAAACCGCGGCGGCTGCATTGAGGGGAGAGGGGGTCGATCCGGCGGCTGTCCATGTCACGGGCAACACGGTGATCGATGCACTGCATTGGGCTGCGGGCCGAATCAGCCGCGATCCTCAGCTTGCTTCAGGCCTGGCCAATCTGGAGCGGCGATTCACGGGCCGGAAGATTGTTGCCGTCACCACCCATCGGCGAGAAAACCTCGGCGATGGTATGGAGCGTATCGCACAGGCGATCAGACTTCTGGCCGCACGGCCTGATCTGGCGGTGATCTTTCCGGTCCATCTCAACCCGCAAGTGAAGGGGGTGATGCACGACAGGCTGGCCGCGCTGGATAATGTCGCGTTGATAGACCCGCTGGATTACCCGCATTTCGTGCGCCTGCTTGATATCTCCTATCTCGTGTTGACGGACAGTGGCGGCGTTCAGGAAGAAGCGCCCGCGCTGGGCAAACCTGTGCTGGTCATGCGCGAGACGACGGAACGGCCTGAAGGTATCGCGGCCGGAACTTCCATGCTGGTGGGAACCGATCCTGACCGTATCGTAGCCGAAGCCAGCCGCCTTCTGTCCGACAAAGAAGCCTATGCCCGCATGGCTCAGGCTCACAATGCTTTCGGTGATGGGAACAGTGCCGCGCGTATCGTAGAACTGCTGGTGGGATAGTGATCGGTCAGCGCCGTTAACGCCAGCGGCCGGTTTCCATCCAGATCAGGTAACGCCGCAGGGGGAGCAGCCATATGACCCCCAACACCAGATATATTGGCGCCTGCGCCAGCACCGGCAGCCGTTCTATCCACTGGGAAGCCCACACGACCGCAAGGGTATAAACGGCCAGCGCAGCCAGCAGGCCCAGAATACCGAGCGGAATCCGCAGGGTTGGCTTGCTCCGCATCAGAACGGGCCGAGCACTCGTGTGGGGGTGACGATGGCAGACAACGACATGTCATGGGGCTCGATCGGCAGTTCGGGCACTTCCTGCACATCCCAGGCCATGCCGATGGCCTTGACCTGCGGGTTCGCGGCCAGATAGCGATCGTAATAGCCGCCGCCCTGGCCCAGCCGGTCGCCGCGGCTGGTGAAGCCGACCAGCGGCATGAACAACACGTCCGGGATCACCACGGGCGCGGCCAGTCCCGGCTGGCGCAGGCCCCACACGCCGCTTTCCAGATCGCTTTCTTCCCACGGATCAGTGTGAACGCGGAATTCCATCGGCTTGTCCAGCGTGGTCACACGGGGCAGGGCGATCCTGTTCCCGCGTTCGAAGAAGAAGCGGATATAACTGCGCGACGGCGCCTCGCCTTCGTCTGACCGATAAAGGCCCACCGTTGCACCTTCCGGCACAAGTTCCAGCAATTGAGCCGGAGGACGGTTGAACACCAGCGCGCTGACCTCTTTGGGAAGAGCGGCCGCGTGATCCTTGCGCTTGCGGCGCAATTCGCCGCGAAGCTGCTTTTTGCGTTCGATGATATCCATACGACGGCCCTATCGCGTCGTGCACTGCGAAGTCGAGGGCTGGTTGCTGCGGCTCCTTAAAGCGCAGCTTGCCGATGGCGATGATTGGGTGGAGTGGCGGAACCACCATGGGTCTTGCCGGGGAAATCCTCTGACGCCTCAACGTCAGGTGGGCGCCGTATGCACCGAACCTCAGGACGAACCCGCGATCCGGGCAGGGACAGCTCCCATTGGATTGCTTATAGCCTCAGGGATATTCTGTCGGCTCGTGCCGGGCAGTCCCGCCGCAGCCTATGTAGGCGCGGCAGCGTCAGGCCTCAAGCCGTTCTGCCAGCGATTCCAGCCGGTCTGCCATAGTTTCCAGCGCTTCGGCCGTGGCTGCGGTTTCGCCGCCTTCATTCCGCGCCGTGGTGGCAGAGCGCAATTCGTGAACCTCGTCCGCCAGAAACAGGGCTGCGAACAACAGCGTCTGTGCTTCCGACTGCCCGGCTAGGTTTGGCATGGTGGAAAGCTTGTCGTCGATCGTCCGGCCCAGCCGCTCCACATGAGCTTCCTCCCCGGTGCCGCACGCGACGGTATACTGCCGTCCGGCAATGGTCAGCGTCACGTTGCTCATGGTTCAAGGGATCCGATAAGCCGGTCCAGATCGGCCAGCGCGGCACCTGCTTCTTCCCGCAGCGCCGAATACTTCTCTTCCAGTTCCGTGTCCGCGCGCGATCTCGCGGGCGCATGCGCAGCGGCTTCGATCCGGCCTGCCGCCGCCCCAATTCGGGCGAGCGCCCGCGAGATGCGTTCCCCGTCCATGCGCGGTCATTTATCGGAAACAGCGTTGTCCGGCAAAAGCTTGGCGGCCTAACCTGTGAATAAACCGAAACGGCACGATGGCCTGCCGCGCTGATGCGTCAATCCGTGGCGCGCTTGACGGGAGGGGTTGAGGTTCCCAAGGAACCCCCAGCCGAATCGCGGCCCCCGTTCACGTATTCCGGAGCCTTTTGCATGAGCCTCGATCCAGCCCGTCTCGCGCCTATGGCGAATGCCATTCGCGCACTGTCGATGGACGCTGTACAGGCGGCCAACATCGGACATCCGGGCATGCCGATGGGCATGGCGGACGCTGCAACCGTGCTGTGGTCGGAATTCCTGAAGTTCGATCCTACCGATCCACACTGGCCGGATCGCGATCGCTTCGTGCTGTCGGCCGGTCATGGGTCGATGTTGATCTACGCGCTGCTCCACCTCACCGGGTACGAGCGGCCGACGATGGAAGACATCCGCAATTTCCGCCAGCTCGGCAGCCCGTGCGCCGGCCATCCGGAAAACTTCCTGCTCGACGGAGTGGAGGCGACGACCGGTCCGCTGGGGCAGGGTCTGGCCATGGCGGTGGGCATGGCGATTGCGGAACGGCATCTGAACGCCCGTTTCGGTGACGATCTGGTCGATCACCATACATGGGTGATCGCCGGCGACGGCTGCCTGATGGAAGGCATCAATCACGAGGCGATCGGCCTGGCCGGTCACCTCCAACTCGGTCACCTGATCGTGCTGTGGGACGATAACCGCGTGACGATTGACGGCGCGACCGATCTTTCCACCAGCGAAGACATCCCCGCGCGCTATCGCGCCACCGGCTGGCATACCGTTGAATGCGATGGCCATGATCCCGCCGATGTGCGCCGCGCGCTTGCGGAGGCCAAGGCCGATCCGCGCCCGTCGCTCGTCGCCTGCCGTACCGTGATCGGCAAGGGTGCGCCTAACAAGCAGGGCACTTCCGCCGTCCACGGCAACCCGCTCGGCGCGGAAGAGATTGCTGCCGCGCGCGAATATCTTGGCTGGACCGCTGAACCGTTCGTCGTGCCCGATGACATTCTGGCTGACTGGCGCGCTCTGGGCGAACCGGGCAAGGAAGCGCATGCGGCCTGGGCCGATCGACTGGCCAACAGTGCGGACAAGGCGGCATTCGAAGCGCAGTTCGCTGACGTGTCGAAGCTGGCTGCCCCGGCGCTGGCCGATCATTTCGCCGCGCTGGCGAAGGATCCGCCCAAGGTCGCTTCGCGCAAGGCTTCGGAAATGGCGTTGACGCCGCTGACGGAGGTTCTGCCTCAGCTCATTGGCGGTTCGGCCGATCTCACGGGTTCGAACAATACCAAAACTCCGGCCACCAAGCCGCTGACTAAAGACGATTATTCGGGCCGTTACCTCTATTACGGCATTCGCGAATTCGGCATGGCGGCGGCCATGAATGGCATGGCGTTGCATGGCGGCGTGGTGCCTTATGGCGGCACGTTCCTGATCTTCAGCGATTATGCGCGCAATGCGATCCGCCTTTCCGCCTTGCAGAAGGTTGGCGTGGTCTATGTCCTGACCCACGATTCCATCGGCCTGGGTGAAGACGGCCCCACGCACCAGCCGATCGAACAGGTGATGAGCCTGCGGCTGATCCCGAACCTGAACGTGTATCGCCCCGCCGACGCTATCGAGACGGCGGAATGCTGGGCGCTGGCGCTTGCCACTCCGGAAACGCCTTCGGCTCTTGCGCTTTCGCGTCAGAACCTTCCGCCCGTTCGTACCGATGCGGGCGAGAACCGCAGTGCGCGCGGCGGATACCGGCTCCGCGCCGCCACGGCTGCCCGGCAGGTCGTGCTGGTGGCGACGGGTTCCGAAGTGGCGGTGGCTCTGGCCTGCGCCGATCAGCTTGAGGCTCAGGGCATTGGCGCGGACGTCGTTTCCATGCCCTGCGTCGAACTGTTCGAAAAGCAGGATGCGGCCTATCGCGAAGAACTGCTTCCTCGCGATACGGTAAGGGTATCGATAGAAGCGGGCGTTACCCTCGGCTGGGAACGTTTCGTCGGGCAGGATGGCCTCACTATCGGTCTCGACCGTTTCGGCGCTTCGGCTCCGGCTGAGGTATTGTTCAAGCACTTTGGCTTCACGGCCGAGGCGATTGTTCCACAAATTCTAACCAAACTAGGCAAATAGCAGGAGCTCTTCTCATGGCGACGAAAGTTGCGATCAACGGTTTCGGACGCATCGGGCGGCTCGTCGCACGGGCCATTCTGGAGCGTACCGATCACGATCTTGAGCTGGTCGCCATCAACGATCTGGCCGACCCCAAGGCCAATGCTCTGCTGTTTGCCTTCGATTCCACCCACGGCCGTTTCCCCGGCACGGTCACCTCTGATGGTGACAGCATTCAGGTGAATGGCCGCGACATTGCCGTCACCAAGGAACGCGATCCGGGCAAGCTGCCGCACAAGGAACTGGGCGTCGATCTCGTGCTCGAATGCACAGGATTCTTCCAGTCCGACGAAGCCAGCCGTCCGCATCTGGCTGCCGGCGCGAAGCGCGTGCTGATCTCCGCGCCCGCCACGGGCGTTTCGAAGACTGTGGTTTTCGGCGTCAATCAGGACACACTGACCGCCGATGACGTGATCGTTTCCAACGCCAGCTGCACCACCAACTGCCTGGCCCCGGTGGCCAAGGTGCTGCACGAACTGGTTGGCATCGAACGTGGTTTCATGACCACGGTCCACAGCTACACCAATGACCAGCGCATTCTGGATCAGATGCACTCCGACATGCGCCGTGCGCGCGCTGGTGCGCTGAACATGATCCCGACGACCACCGGCGCGGCGCGTGCGGTCGGTCTGGTTCTGCCGGAACTGAAAGGCAAGCTCGATGGATCGTCGGTTCGCGTTCCCACTCCGAACGTCAGCCTGATCGATCTGGTGTTCACCCCGTCGCGCGATACGACGGCGGAAGAACTGAACGCTGCGCTGAAGGCTGCTGCCGAAGGCGCGATGAAGGGCGTGCTGGACTATACCGACCAGCCGCTTGTCAGCACGGACTTCAACCATCAGCCCGCCAGCTCCACGGTGGACAGCCTTGAAACGGCGGTGCTGGAAGGGAAGCTGGCCCGCGTGGTTTCGTGGTATGATAACGAATGGGGCTTCTCGAACCGCATGATCGACACTGCGGGCGTGATGACGAAGTTCCTCTGAGGATTTAGCGGGCCGGGCCTTCGCATCGGCGGGGCCCGGCCCGGTGATCCCGCAGCATCGGCTGACCTTTCCGCCGCGTGGTGATGTCGGGAAGGGGGTCGGTTCAGCCTCCTTGGGACCGGCCAGAATGGAGCAAAGGCTAAATGGCGAATTTCCGCACCCTTGATTCACTGGGTGATGTGCGCGGGAAAGTCGCGCTCGTGCGTGTCGATCTCAATCTGCCGATGGCCGATGGGCGGGTTACCGATCTTACGCGCGCCCGCGCTGTCGCTCCGACCATTCTCGAACTGGCCGACGCAGGCGCGAAAGTCCTGCTCCTCGCCCACTTCGGCCGCCCGAAGGGGGAGCGTAGCTCTACCCAGTCGCTCAGCCTGATTCAGGGCGCGGTGGAAGACGTGCTGGGCCGCGAGGTCATGTTCATCCCCGAAGTGCAGGGGCCCGTGGTCGAACAGGCCGTCGGCATCCTGCGCCCCGGCGATATCGGTCTGCTGGAGAATACCCGTTTCTGGCCGGGCGAGGAAAAGAATGATCCCGCTTTCGCGCAGGGCATTGCAGCGAACGGCGACTTCTACGTCAATGACGCGTTTTCCGCCTCTCACCGCGCGCACGCCACCACAGAGGGTCTGGCGCATCTCCTGCCCGCTTACGCCGGGCGCTCCATGCAGGCGGAACTGGATGCGTTGGACAAGGCGCTTGGCAATCCGCAGACCCCTGTTGCGGCGGTTGTCGGCGGGGCCAAGGTTTCGACCAAGCTGGCGGTGCTCGAACATCTCGTCGCCCGGGTCAGCCATCTGATCATCGGCGGCGGCATGGCCAATACCTTCCTTGCCGCTCGCGGCGTCGATGTCGGCAAGTCGCTGTGCGAACACGATCTGGCGGCGAAGGCGGAAGCGATCATGGATGCTGCCGACGCTGCGGGCTGCACCGTGCATCTGCCGTATGACGTCGTGGTGGCGAAGGAGTTTGCCGCCAATCCGCCCAGCATGCGGACGTGTAACGTGCACGAGGTCGCCGCTGACGAGATGATTCTCGATATCGGCCCGCAGGCGGTTGAGGCGCTTGGTGATGTGCTGAAGACCTGCCGCACGCTGGTGTGGAACGGTCCGCTGGGTGCCTTCGAGACCCCGCCTTTCGACGCGGCCACGGTTGCGTTGGCGAAGACAACCGCAGCTCTGACCCGCGAAGGATCGCTCGTATCCGTCGCCGGGGGTGGAGACACCGTGGCGGCGCTGAACCATGCAGGGGTGGCGAGCGATTTCACCTACATTTCAACGGCAGGCGGTGCCTTCCTCGAATGGATGGAAGGCAAGGAACTGCCGGGCGTGGCGGCGCTTTCAGCCGTGTGAGGCAAGTGAACGCGGTGCATTCCGGTCATGAGCCGGACGATCGCACCGGTAGTGGGGAGGATAGCATATGAACCAATCTGAAATGACCGCGAAGATCGCTGGCGGGCGCGGCTTCGTCGCCGCGCTCGATCAATCGGGCGGTTCTACGCCGAAAGCCCTCCGCGCTTACGGCGTCACGGACGATGAGTGGAATGGCGAGGACGAGATGTTCGCCCGCATCCACGAAATGCGCTGCCGCATCATCCGCTCCCCCGCGTTTACTGGCGACAAGGTCGTCGGCGCGATCCTGTTCGAAAAGACGATGGACGGCGCTGTCGATGGCGTGCCGGTTCCTCAGGCGCTGATCGCTAAGGGCGTCGTGCCGTTCCTGAAGATCGACAAGGGCCTGGAAGACGAAGCCGACGGCGTGCAACTGATGAAGCCGATGCCCGGTCTGGATGCGTTGCTGGAACGGGCAAGCGCGCTAGGCGTGTTCGGCACCAAGGAACGTTCGGTCATCAATTCCGCCAACCCGGCCGGTATTGCCGCCGTAGTCGCGCAGCAGTTCGAAGTAGGTAAGCAGGTGCTCGCGCACGGCATGATGCCGATCCTCGAACCGGAGTATTCGATCAAGGCGCCCGACCGCGCGCAGGGTGAACGCATTCTGCACGAAGAAATCTTGCGCCAGCTGGATGAACTGGCCGAAGGGCAGCAGGTCATGCTCAAGCTTTCGCTTCCGGTCGAGCCTAACGCTTTCAAGGCGCTGGTCGATCATCCGCGTGTGCTGAAAGTCGTTTCGCTTTCCGGCGGTTTCACGCGTGACGAGGCTTGCGTTGAACTGGCCCGCAATGACGGCGTGATTGCCAGCTTCAGCCGCGCGCTGCTCGACAGTCTTCGTGCTGGGATGAGCGAGGCAGAATTCGATGCCGCGCTGGGTGAAGCGATTGACGCGATCTATCGTGCGAGCACGGAAAAGGCCGCCGCCTAGATCCCCCCGGCGAACCGGAAGCCGAAGCGATAGTTGGCCGGTTCGCCCGGCTTTTCGGCGATCTTCTCCGGCTCGATCTCAACCAGTGACAGGCGCCCATCGGCCACTTCGATGGGCGCATCACTGGCGATTTCCCGCGTTTCGCTGCGAGAGCCGAGGTCGATACGCACCGACAGCTTCACCCGCCCGGCCCATACGCATTGCATCCCTTTCGGGCAGCGGCTGTCCTCCAGCACTTCCAGCGGAGTGACATGGGGGCCATCGACGTAGACCTTCTGCCCCAGTGCGGCCCGTGCGATGCCGTCTGGCGTAACAGGCGTAGGATTGGCAAGCGGAGCCGCCGCGCACCCGACCAGTGCAAACAGGGCAAGGACAGGAAATGAGTTCTTCATTTCGCCACTAACGCATCAGGCCCGATTTCGGGTCGCTGAACGGCGCGGCTTGGCGCGGCCCGACTGGGGGGATAGAGCGCAAGGCCATGAACCAAAGCCAACTCTACCTGATCTCCCCGCTCGATGTGGGCGGCGATTTTTCCACGCGGCTGGAACGGGCGCTGGACGCCGGGCCAGTGGCGGCATTCCAGTTCCGGGTAAAAGGGGTTGACCAGCACGAGGCGGCGAGGCTGGCGCCACCTTTGCAGGAGATATGCCGCCGGCACGACGTTGCCTTCATCGTCAATGACAGCATCTCGCTGGCAAAGCGCCTGCAGGCCGATGGCGTGCATCTGGGGCAGGGCGACGGCACCGTGGCCGAGGCACGCGAGGCCCTTGGGCGAGATGCGCAGATCGGCGTTACCTGCCACGCCAGCCGCCATCTGGCGATGGAGGCGGGTGATGCGGGGGCGGATTACGTCGCGTTCGGCGCGTTCTTCCCCAGTACGACAAAGGAAAGCGAACATCGTGCGGAACCGGAATTGCTCACCTGGTGGCAATCGCTGATGGAAATCCCATGCGTCGCTATCGGTGGCATCACCCCGGAAAACTGTGGCCCGCTCGTTTCTGCCGGCGCTGATTTCCTGGCGGTAAGCGGGGCGATATGGGGCGGTGACGAGGCTGAGGCGGTACGTGCCTTCGCAAACCGCCTGGGCTGAATTAATACGAATACCTTGTGGGATCTCGCCATCTGTATTGGAAAATGCACATTAATTATAAAAATGGTGCAGAACCACGCGTGTTGATTGTCGATGGGCCAGTCCTATGTCAAAAGTTAGTCTCCTTTGATCCGATAAGGGGTAAAGCATGAAATTGGGTAATGTTCTGGCTGCCACGGCAGCCGCAGCTCTCGCGAGCGCACCGGCCGTGGCCCAGGCGGCCGCAGCTCCGTCCGCGCGTCAGGGTGCCGCAGTGGAGGGTGAAAACCTCGGCGGCTCGCTGTTGCTGCCGCTGCTGGCCGCGCTGGCTGCTGGTCTCGCGATTTTCCTTCTCGTGGATGATGGGGACGATTCCCCCGCGAGCCCGTAGTAATATAGCGAATATCTCCGCCAGTTCAGGCTGGCGGAGCTGCCATATTGGCATCCGGGCCCGTTCGCGGGCCCGGACTTGTATTGAGGCATAGGCGCGAGCTTATCCGCCTTTGCGGATACAGCGCAGATCCCCCGGCTCTCCATTGTCGATCCGCCGCAGAAACGCCGGGGAGAAGACCGCATAACTCTCTCCCTTGCGCGGGCCGCTGGTGAACGTCACCACGTTCCCCCGCCGCAGGTAGATTCCGCGCCCTTGCTCGCTCCGGTAACGCGATGCGGTGATGATCCGGAAATTTTCGTGCGGCTGCGCGATTCCAGCCTCTCTTGACGCGTCGCCGGGCAGTTCGCAGGCGTAAGTCCCTCGTTCCAGCGTGCCGATGGCCCCCTGCGCCAGTACGGGGCCAGCGGTCAGCAGGGCGGTGAGGCAACAGGCGATTGAGAGTTTCATGGCAGGGGCTTTAGCGCTCTGTCGCTTGCATTGCCATTAACTCGACGAACCGCTAGGGCGCGCGCTTTATTCCAACGCATCCGTTTCAAAGGCACTTCGCATGAAGATCAGCGGCGTGGACATCCGTCCCGGCAATATTCTGGAGTATGAACGCGGCATCTGGAAGGTCGCCAAGATCCAGCACACCCAACCCGGAAAGGGCGGGGCCTATATGCAGGTTGAAATGAAAAACCTGCAGGATGGTCGCAAGACCAACGTGCGTTTCCGCAGTGCCGATACGGTGGAGCGGGTGCGGCTGGATACCAAGGATTTCCAGTATCTCTACGCCGATGGCGACATGCTGGTGTTCATGGATAACGACACTTACGAACAGATCCAGCTTCCCGCCGATCTGCTCGGCGATGCGGCGGCTTTCCTGCAGGATGGCATGGAAGTCATGCTGGAAATGTGGGACGAAAAGCCGATCAGCGTGCAACTGCCGGAACAGGTCGAAGCGACGATCGTGGAGGCTGATGCGGTGGTGAAGGGGCAGACGGCCTCTTCCAGCTACAAGCCGGCGATTCTGGACAACGGCGTCCGCGTGATGGTGCCGCCGCATATCGAAAGCGGCACGCGCATCGTCGTGGATGTGTACGAACGCACCTACGTCGGCAAGGCAGCGTAACAGCGGCGAGGGCGGGCGGACTTTCTCTGTCCGCACTCCTCTCGACTGACGAGGAATTGAAGTGGCAGCAGTTTCGGGACTTATCCGGGTGATGGAGCGCGCGGCGCGCAAGGCGGGATCGCGCCTGCGCCGTGACTTCGGCGAAATCGAACACCTGCAGGTCAGCCGCAAGGGGCCGGCGGATTTCGTCTCCAAGGCTGACCGGGCGGCGGAACGCACTCTGTGGGACGAGTTGCGCCAGGCGCGTCCCGATTGGGGCTTCGTGATGGAGGAAGGCGGCACGATCGAAGGCGATCCGGACAAGCCGCGCTGGATTATCGATCCGCTCGATGGAACCAGCAATTTCCTGCACGGCATGCCGCATTTCGCCATCTCGATCGCGGTGCAGGAACCGAAGCTGGATGGTTCCGGCTGGGGTGATGTCGTCGCCGGGCTGGTCTATCAGCCGATCACTGACGAAAGCTTCTGGGCGGAAAAGAGCCGCGGCGCATGGCTGCATGATGGTCGCCTCCGCGTTTCCAGCCGCCGTCATTTATCGGAAGCTCTGGTTGCCACTGGTATGCCCTATCAGGGGCATGGCAATTTTGCGGAATGGACGCGGATTTTCTCCGCAGTTGGCCCGCAGGTTGCCGGTATTCGCCGTTTCGGTTCTGCCTCGCTGGACCTCGCGTGGGTTGCGGCTGGGCGCTACGACGGTTTCTGGGAAAGCGACCTCAACGCGTGGGATACGGCAGCGGGCTGCCTGCTGGTTCGCGAAGCGGGCGGTTTCGTGACCGATTACCGCGGCCGTTCTCTGCCGATTTGCGATACGCAGATCATCGCGGGCAACGATCCGCTGCATTCCCGGCTGCACAAGCTGGTGGCAGAAGCGGTAAAGAGCTGACGCTTGCTTGAACCGCGCCGCACGCGCCGCTAAGCGGCTCGTACCGGCCGGAGGATTTGCCCCTGTGGCGGAATGGTAGACGCGATCGACTCAAAATCGATTGTCGCAAGACGTGCCCGTTCGAGTCGGGCCAGGGGCACCATCCGGCTTTGACCGACCCGGCGCAGCCGGCCGTTGACGCGGTGGTAACCACCGGGTGTAAAATTTACCGACATTTCATCTCTCCGCGATAGCCCCGGCCTGATCTGAGGCAGATCAGCGCCACGGGCCGGAGCGATGGTTCATCAGCTAGAATTTCATGCACTGCACACGACTGCGCCCTCACGCGTGGGCGTGATGCGGCGGGCGATACGCTGATGATCGGCGCCTTGTCTGCCGTCATGGCGTTAGTTCATCTGCTGTGCGCGGGTTTCGCGTTGGCGGCAGGTGGATGGATACTCTCCCGTCGCCAACGGCACGGACCGGTGGCGATCGCGCAAGCCGCGGTAATGGCACTGATGGCGTGCTGGGCGATGGCCGTGCTCGTGACGGGCGGAGCGTCGATCACTACGGCGGCTTTGTTCGGCCTGTTGCAGCTCGCGTGGCTATGGATGCTCTATCGCCTGTTCGGGCAGGATCTGCGCGACCGGGGTGTGGGCCTTGTTCGTCCGGTGGTGCTGTCCCTCGCACTCGTGGAAATGTTGCAGTTCGCCCTGCTGCTGGCTGCACACAACGCCCGGGATGCCGCGTCGATACAGGCCATTGCGGGCTATTCGGAGATGTTCCGTCTGCTGTTCTGCATTGGCGGGCTGGTGCTGGTTCACAATCTCTATGCCGGGGCTTCCCAACAGACCCGGCAGGCACTGGGCTGGCCCGCGGCTGCCCTGGCGCTGGTGTGGTTGTATGAACTGAACTTCTCCACCATTACCTGGCTGCACAACGATACGCCTGAAATCCTGCGACAGTTGCGGGGCGGAGTGATGCTGGCTGCGGCGGGCATGCTGGCGATCGGTGGCATGCGGCACGACGACAACCTGCGCTTCGGCCCATCGCGATCGTTCGCGTTCCAGTCGTTCTCGCTGCTGGTGATTGCCGCGTATTTTATCGCCATGATGCTCGTTTCGCGCGGGTTGACTTATGCCGGTGGGGAATTCGCGCGCGCTGCGCAGATCGGCTTTCTGGCGCTTGCAGGAGCTATCGCGCTGGCGGTCCTTCCCTCTCGCCGGTTGCGGGGGTGGCTGAAGGTTACCATCACCAAGCACCTGTTCCAGCACCGTTATGATTACCGCGCGGAATGGCTGCGGTTCACCAGCACGATGGGCCGCGCGGGGCCGGATTCACCGCCACTGGGCCAACGCATCGTGCAGGCCGTGGCCGATGTGGCCGACAGCCCGGGCGGCCTCCTGCTCACGCCGGATGATGAAGGCGGGCTGGCTCTGGAAGCGCGCTGGCAATGGCCGGATGTTGACGTTCCGGCGCAGGCGTTCAGCCGATCTGGCGCGCGTTTTTGTGAACAGAGCCAGTTCGTCATCGATCTCGACGATCTTCGGGGGGGAAGGGCGGAAGGTATTCCGGCCAGCGCCCATCCCGAATGGCTGATGCAGGAAACCGTGGCCTGGGCCATCGTGCCGCTGCTGCATTATGAACGCCTCGTCGGTGTCGTTGTGCTCTCTCGACCCGCGATTGCGCGACGTCTCGATTGGGAGGATTTCGATCTTCTGCGGGTCGTCGGCCGTCAGGTGGCCAGCTATCTGGCCGAACAGGCCAGCCACGATGCACTGGGCGAAGCGCGCCGTTTTGACGAATTCAACCGGCGCATCGCTTTCGTGATGCACGATATCAAGAACCTCGCCAGCCAACTTTCACTGCTCGCCCGCAATGCTGAAAAGCACGCGGAAAATCCTGCGTTCCGGGCGGATATGCTGGTTACCCTGCGCAACAGTTCGGACAAGCTGCAGACCCTGCTGGCGCGGCTCGGCCGCTATGGCCAGCACGGTGGAGACGCGCTCACGCCTGTGGCGCTGGACGATATCCTGTCCCGCATAGCCGATCGTTATCGCGGCCAGCATGAGGTGATCGTTGTCGAATATCCCGGCTGTACGGTGACGGCGGATCGGGACGGGTTGGAACAAGCGCTGGTGCATCTGGTCCAGAACGGCATCGACGCCAGCCCGCCGGGAAGCCCGGTCTTCCTCGATGCACGGGTCGTTCACTCGCAGGCGATCATCGCGGTGGTCGATTCCGGTGCTGGAATGAGCCCGGAATTCGTCCGCAGCCAGCTTTTCAAGCCCTTCCATTCGTCGAAGGCCGGCGGTTTCGGCATCGGCGCGTTCGAAGCGCGCGAACTGGTGCGCGGAATGCGCGGAAAACTGGAAGTGGAATCGCGCGAGGGATTGGGAACCCGCTTTATCGTCCGCCTGACGCTGGCCGGCGGGGACGCGAGTCAGGAAAAGGGAGCGCAGGCGGCATGATGGCCGAAGTCAAACCGAAGCTGCTGATTATCGAAGATGATGAGGGGCTGCAGGCACAGCTCAAATGGGCCTATGACGATTTCGACGTGGTGATCGCGGGTGATCGCGCATCGGCCATCGCCGCGCTGCGTGCGGACGAGCCATCGGTTGTCACGCTTGATCTCGGCCTGCCGCCGGATCCCGATGGTACCAGCGAAGGCTTTGCCGTGCTGGACGAGATCATGGCGCTGAAGCCGGACACTAAGGTCGTCGTCGCTTCCGGCCACGGTGCGCGTGAAAGCGCGCTGACCGCTATCGAGCGCGGCGCATATGATTTCTACCAGAAGCCGGTCGATATCGAACAGCTTGGCCTGATCGTGCGGCGGGCGCTCAATCTTCACCGCATAGAGGCGGAAAATCGCGCGCTTTCCGAACGCGCGGACGAGGGGAGCCGGGTCCTAGGTGGGCTCATCACCGCCGCACCCGAAATGGTGCGTGTGGCGCGGACTATCGAACGTGTGGCCAATACCGGCGTTTCAGTGATGTTGCTGGGCGCCAGCGGGACGGGCAAGGAATTGCTGGCGCGCGGCCTGCACGATTCCAGCAATCGCCGGACCGGCAGTTTCGTGGCGATCAACTGCGCGGCGATCCCGGAAAATCTGCTGGAAAGCGAACTGTTCGGGCATGAAAAGGGCGCGTTCACCGGCGCGATCAAAACAACCGAAGGTAAGATAGAACAGGCTAACGGTGGCACCCTGTTCCTTGATGAAGTGGGCGATATTCCGTTGCCCTTGCAGGTAAAGCTGCTGCGTTTCCTGCAAGAACGCCAGATCGAGCGGATCGGCGGACGCCGCACTATCGATGTCGATACCCGCATCGTTTGCGCCACGCATCAGGATCTGGAAGCGATGATCCATGAGGGGCGTTTCCGCGAAGACCTGTTCTATCGCCTGGCGGAGGTCGTGGTGAAGATACCCTCTCTGGCCGAACGTCCGGGCGATGCGGCCCTGTTGGCGAAGGCATTCCTCAAGCGCGTGTCGAACGAGATCAATCCGCACGTCACCGGCTTCGCCACGGACGCGCTGGCTGCGATCGATCGGTGGAACTGGCCCGGCAATGTGCGGGAACTGGAAAACCGGGTGAAGCGCGCGGTGATCATGGCTGACGGCAAACTGGTGACTGCCGCCGATCTCGACTTGCAGGAAGGCGGAGAGGATGACCCGCAGGTGCTGAACCTGAAGGCCGCGCGCGAACGGGCCGATCGCAAGGCCATCCGCCGCGCGCTGGCCCGCAGTGAAGGCAATATCTCCGGCACGGCGCGGCTGTTGGGCATCAGCCGGCCCACGCTCTACGATCTGCTGCGGCAGTACGATCTGCAGGCCTGACAGCGGTAAGGCCGCTGGACAGCGCGGGGCGGGGCGGGCAGGGCGCGGCGATGGTCGCTCTCCGGTTTTTTGGCGGCATAGACCCGCTTGTCCGCCTTCTGGTGCTGGCGATCTTGCTGGCGTCGTTGTTCCCGGTTGCCGCGGAATACAGGCCGGTGGCTCAGGGTGTTTCCAACACTGCGATTTTCCTGCTGTTCCTGCTCAACGGAGTGCGCCTTCCACGGGCGGAGGTATTGCGGGGGATCAGGCATGTCCGCCTGCTGGTGCCGGTCATATTGTGGAGCTTCGGCGCGATGGCCCTCGCGGGTTGGGGCCTGTCGAAAGCCGGTGCGGCCCTGATGCTGCCGCCGGTGGTGGCCCTGGGCTTCCTCTTTCTCGGAACGCTCCCGTCCACAGTGCAGTCTGCAACCGCCTATTCTTCCATCGCGGGCGGTAATGTCGCGACATCGGTGGTGGCGGCCGCGGTTCTCAATATCCTCGGCGTGTTCATCACGGCACCGCTGTTCTCGCTGCTGGCAGGGGCAGAGGCTGCGGCGCTTGATCTGGGCGCGCTGGAAAAGATTGTCCTGATCCTGCTGCTGCCATTCGCGATCGGCCAATTGGCCCAGGGATGGGTGGGAAACACGGTCCGCGAACATCGCCGTCTGGCAGCATGGATGGACCGGATTTCCATCGCTATCGCCGTCTATGTAGCCTTCTCAGGCGCGGTGGAGCAGGGGCTGTGGGGCCGTGTCGGCCCGCTCGACTGGCTGGTTCTCATCGCGCTGGTCGGTGTGTTTCTGGCCGTTGGCTTCGGTGGAGCATGGCTGGCGGGCGGCGCGCTGCGCCTCGGCCGGGCTGACCGCATCGCATTCCTCTTCGCTGGAGGGCAGAAAAGCATCGCGCTGGGCGCACCGCTCGCCAGCTTGATGTTCCCTCCAGCGGTGGCGGGCGTGCTGTTGCTGCCCGTGCTCGCCTATCATCTGCTGCAACTGGTGCTTTCGGCCTCTCTGGCCGCGCGGCTCAATCGCCCCTGATCGCGTCTTCCGGCGATTCCGGGTGGCGCCGGTTGTGGCGGATAGACCACCACAGCGAAATGCCGATCAGCGTCGCCCCGATCAGGCCGGTGATGGTTTCGGGAATATGGAACCGCGCAGACAGCAGCATGATCGCACCCAGCGCGATGATCGCCCAGAAGGCTCCGTGTTCCAGATAGCGATATTCCGCCAGCGTGCCCTTTTCGACCAGATGGATCGTCATGGAACGCACGAACATCGCGCCGATCGAAAGGCCCAGTGCGATGACGATCATGTTGTTGGACAGGGCAAACGCGCCGATCACGCCGTCGAAGCTGAAAGAAGCGTCGAGGATGTTGAGGTAGATAAAGCCGCCAAGGCCGCTGCGCGCCACGGCCCCGTGCAGCCGCCGCGCTTCCTCGCGCAGTTCCAGCACCGTGTTGATCGCTTCGACGGCAATGAAGGTCACGATGCCCAGAATACCAGAAATGATGAAGGTCAGCGCCTCGTCATCCGGCAGCATGCCGGAAATGCCCCACAGCACCAGCAACAGCAGCGCCACCTCTGCCGCCGGAACGGCGCTGAACTTCGCCAGCCGCTGTTCCACGATGCCAATCCAGTGAACTTCCTTGTCCGAATTGAAAAAGAACTTCAGGCCCACCATCGCCAGGAAGGCACCGCCGAAACCGGCTATGCCGACATGCGCGGAACTGACGATGCGTTCGTATTCGGCGGGGTTATTGAGCGATAGGCGCACCGTTTCCAGTGGGCCAAGACCGGCGGCAATGGCCACGATCGCCAGCGGGAACACCACCCGCATGCCGAACACCGCGAAGGCGATGCCCCATGTCAGGAACCGCCTTTGCCACACTCGGTCCATTTCCTTCAGGACGGACGCATTGACCACCGCGTTGTCGAAGCTGAGCGAAACCTCCAGCACCGAAAGCACCACGATGATCCACAGCACCCCGGCCGTTGCTGAAACGCTGCCGGTACTGGCCCAGCCATACCACAGCCCCAACGCCAGACAGATCAGCGTGAAGACGAAGGAAAAGCCGTAGAAGCGCCGTAGCGTGGCCATCATTGATATCCTGAGGAGTTGGGAATTGAGCGGGCGCTATGCAATTTGGCGTGCCGCTGCAACGTATGTCTGTCACTCTGCGGTGTAGGTTTGCTCCTTGCCGGGAAATGTCCGCTCCCGGACCTCTTTAGCATATTCCCCGGCGGCGTCGGATATGCGGGTGGCCAGATCGTCATACCGCTTCACGAACCGGGGCACGCGTTCGAACATGCCCAGCATGTCGTCCGTCACCAGAACCTGCCCGTCGCAGCGGGCCGATCCGCCAATGCCGATGGTCAGGCAGTCCACGGCTTCCGTCACCGCCACGGCGATGGGCTCCAGCACCCCTTCCACCACGATGCAGAAGGCGCCTGCGGAACACAGCGCCCGCGCATCGCCCACGATCTTGGTCGCCTCAGCCTTTCCGCGCCCGCGCGGGCCATATCCGCCCAGCACGTTTACGGCTTGCGGCGTCAATCCCACATGCCCGACCACCGGGATGCCCCGCTGGACAAGAAATTCCACGGTGGGCGCCATCGCCGCGCCGCCTTCCAGCTTCACGGCCGCGCAACCGGTGTCCTTCAGCAGCCGCGCCGCGCTTTCGAACGCCTGTTCCGTGGACTGTTCGTAGGACCCGAACGGCATGTCCACCACGACCAGCGCGTGATAGCTGCCGCGCACCACCGCCGCGCCGTGGTTGGCCATCATGTCCAGCGTCACCGGTACGCTGGATGGCAGGCCATAGATCACCTGTCCCAGCGAGTCGCCCACCAGCAGCATGTCGCAATGGGCGTCCAGCAGTTGCGCCTGCCGGGCGGTATAGGCCGTCAGCATAACCACGGGTTCCGCCGTCTCGCCATTCTGCTTGCGCTTTCGAATGGCTGGCACCGTAAGCCGCCGCATGGGCTGCGGCGTAGGATTTGCGCGGCTGGTGAAGGTTTCGAGCTGGAAGGTGGTAGACATGCGATGCTTCTAAAACCATGCGAGCTTTGTGCAAAGCGTCACAAAGCGGTTGCCATGAGCAACGACTCGGTTAGCTTTGTAACCAATTGAGGGATCGGTGTCGGGCAGTCGCGCCGGAATCAGGGGAACCTTATGTTCGGTCGTGTCAAACCGCTCGACGCCATTCTGGCAACTGCACAAAAGAAATCACTCAAGCGTACGCTTGGCTGGTTCCAGCTTACCCTGTTCGGGATAGGCTGCGTGATCGGTACCGGTATTTTCGTGCTCACCTCGGTCGGCGCGCAGAAGGCCGGGCCCGGCCTCATGATCGCCTTCGCGATTGCAGGTCTTGTCTGCGTCGTGGCGGCGCTCTGCTATGCCGAAATCGCTTCGATGATACCCGTGGCCGGCAGCGCCTATACTTACAGTTACGCGACCATCGGGGAACTGATGGCGTGGACGGTGGGCTGGGCGCTCATCATGGAATACGCGATCGCCGCGTCTGCGGTTTCGGTCGGCTGGTCGGGATATTTCACCGGCACGATTTTGGGCGGGTTGGGAATAGATTTGCCCGCCTGGTTAAGCGCAGGCCCGCTCGCGCTGGGCGGGGCAGAGGGTGGGTTCATCAATCTGCCCGCGTTGGTCATTGCACTGCTCGTTACCGGCCTGCTCATCCTGGGCACCAGTGAAAGCGCCAAGTTCAACGCCTTCCTGGTCGCCATCAAGGTCACCGCGCTGACCATTTTCGTCGCGCTGACGCTGACCAGCGTGGATTTCGACACGGAAAAGTTCAATCCGTTTCTGCCCGCGGGCGTGTTCGGCGGCTTCGGTACAGGCGTTGGCGCCGTGGGCGCCGCGGCGACGATGTTCTTCGCCTATGTCGGGTTTGATGCGGTTTCGACCGCCGCCGAAGAAACCAAGAACCCCCAGCGGAACGTGCCGATCGGCCTTGTCGGATCGCTGTTGTTCTGTACCGTTTTCTACATCCTCGTCGCGGCTGGAGCCATCGGCACCGTAGGCGGCCAGCCGATCATGGATGCGGCGGGCGTGCCGCTTGAAGCTGGCTCGGCTGAGCTCGCGCGTCAGTGCGCGATGCCGGAACATGCAGAGGCGCTGGTCTGTTCGAACGAGCCACTGGCTCATGTCCTTCGGACGCTCGGCTTTTCGTGGTTCGGTAATGCCATCGGCATTGCCGCCATCCTCGCGCTGCCTTCGGTTATCCTGATTCTGATCTTCGGTCAGACGCGCATCTTCTTTGTGATGAGCCGTGACGGCCTGCTGCCTGAAAAGCTCAGCAAGGTTCACCCGAAGTTCCAGACCCCCCATGTCGTCACCGCGATCACGGGTGTCGCGGTTGCGATTGCGGCTGCGTTCTTCCCGGTGGGTCGCCTGGCTGACATTTCCAACGCGGGCACGCTCTACGCCTTCCTGATGGTCGCCGTGGCGGTGATGGTCCTGCGGCGCAAAGATCCGCACAGGCAGCGTGGTTTCCGCGTTCCGGCCCTGTGGGTCGTCGCGCCGATAACGATCGTTGGCTGTATCCTGCTTTTCGCCAATCTCCCGGCCCCGGCGATGCTGTTCCTGCCGGTCTGGGGTGTGATCGGCCTGTTCGTCTATTTCTTCTACAGCCGTAGCCACAGCCATCTGGGCCGGGGTGTCGTTGAAGTGCACGAGCCGGAATATGCGGAGATCGAACCCGATATCCCCGGCATCGAAGATCGTGGCCGGCCGTAGTCGGTAATCAGGCAGCGGGAAGGGCGATCAAGACACGGTGCCGGGCACCACGCTTGCTGAACCCGACCCGCTGACGGTTTCAGTTTGGCAAGTGATCCCGCTCGGCTGACGCATTCCCTTTGCGATTGACGGTTCGGCAGCGATCCGCAAAGTTCCATCCGATAGCGGTATTCGGGGGACTGCATGGGCCTGTTGCTGCCAGCCATCTTAATCATCGCCGCCATAATCGGCGTTATCATCTGGCGCGGCCGCCAGTTCGGTGAACTCGCGCGCCGGGGCGTACCCGTGATGGGGCAGATAGATCGCAAGTTTCGCACCGGCACCGGGCAGGCCGGATCACGCGGCAGGCGGATCGCCTTCGTCTATCGCGGGCCTGACGGCGTGGAATATCGGCGCGCCGCCTCTGTCACGCTGGGCAAATGGGCCGAGTTGGAAGAAGGCGCACCTATCGCTCTGGTCTGCCTGCCCGACAAGCCGGGCGTCAGCGCGCCCGCCTGGCTGGTGGAGGAAGCGCGCAAGGCTTTGAAGCTCCAGTCCTGAAAAGCTCAGGCGCTGAGCGCCCGATCAGCCGCCTTCGCCGCCCTCCAGATCTTCCGCCGTGGCTTCAGGCAGGCGCCCCGCGCGTGATGCGGTGATGTAGTTACGCACCTGCACATTGCCTTCATGGCAGGCATATTCGAAGAATTCGTAGCTTTCGTCCCGCGTCCAGTCATAGCGCAGCGTCCATGGCGCGGTGAACACTTCTGGGTCGGAATAGGTCATCTCGTAAGTGATCGTGTCCGGCCCCATCATGGTCAGCCGTTCCGTCACTTTGGCTTTGCCGCTGGTGGGGATGGTGTTCCACGCCGGCACTCCGCGCGTGGCCATGTTCAGCGGCGATCCGTTGCGGCCGTACATGTCGCGCGTGGCGCTATCGCCAGACTTGAGGTTGGTCGTTTCGATGACCAGCGTATTGCCTTCCCACCGGCCCACGCTTTTGCCCAGCCACGCCTCCACGGCTTCCGGCCAGTTTCCTTCACGGCCGATCGGGATGATCCGTTCGCCCAGCATTTCCAGATGGATCACCACGAAGCCCGGCGCCTGAAAAATGCGGATACCGTTGTTATAACGGAACGGCAGCATCGATGCCGGGAAGCCGCGGGAAATGCAGCGGTCCCACGAATCGAAATCCGTCACCCAGTCGAACTTGGTATTCGGCGTCCAGCTGGACCGGCCCGCGCGATAGAGCGCGTCACCCTGCGGGGTCATGGGTGGTAGCTGTCCGGTCGCCGGACTGGTGATCATGGACGTGCGGCGCGATCCGGCAAGGTATTCGATCCAGTGGCCGGTGCCGATCGTCTCTTCCTGCTCTTCCTTCTGATAAGCTGTTTCGAGCTGTTGCACGCGGGCTTGCTCCGCCGCGACTTCCTCGTCGTTCTTGAAGAACCGGTTGCCGAACTGGGCAGGGCGATTGACGGGCATTTCCGCCACATCATTTACCGGCCAGACGCCGCGCAGATCAGGATCGCCCCACGCGGTTTTCTTGGGTTGATAATCGGTGTGGACCGGCGGCATCGTTGTCAGATCGGCCGGGGCCTGCTGCGCAAGAGCTGCCGATGGAATGGCCAGAAGCGAAGCGGCTATCGCGGCCGTGGCCGCATTTCGGAATAACTGGTGCATATCGAAGTTCCCCTCTCTCTGAACTTGCGATGACTTTGTCCGGGCTATGTCAAAGGGTTGGGGGCGCTTCAAGGCGCACTTTGTCGCAGAAATGTCCGGATCATTCCCCTTTCCCGCGACTTTCAATGAAGATGCGCTTTTCCCGTTATGTCGGAGGTTTCAGGCTGGACCGCGCCCTGCTCGGTATTCTTATCCTGCTGGGCATATTCGTTGCAGCCCGTGCGTGGCTGGCTGAACATCCCCAGCATGATCCCTGGGCTCCGCTCGATCTTGGCAATCCGCCGGGGTGGGCCACGCGGCACAAGCTGGCCGCACTGCGGAACGATCCTGGCGAATGCCGCATGGTGCTGGAACGCAGCGGCGTGGTTTTCGATGTCTTGCCTCCTGCCGGGGAGGGGGAGTGTCGAAGGGAAGACCGCACGGTTCTGTCCGCCGCACCGCTATCTCCGGATGCGCCGCCGGTTACCTGCCCAGTGGCGGCGGGGTTCGAACTATGGCTGCGGCAGGGGGTTCAGCCTGCGGCCGAAACGGTTTTCGGGCAGAAAGTGGCCCGTATCGAGCATTTCGGGGCCTATGGCTGCCGCCGGATGTATGGCCGCGCGAACGGTCGGTGGAGCGAACATGCCAGTGGCAATGCGCTGGATATAGCGGCGTTCGTGCTTGCGGACGGTCGGCGCATCAGCGTGCTTCGGGGCTGGAACGGTACTGGCGGCGACGCCGAATTCCTGCACCAGATCCGCGATCATGCCTGCGGGATATTCGGAACAGTGCTCTCGCCGGATTACAACGCGGCCCACGCCGATCACCTGCATCTCGATCAGGCGCGGCGCGGGGCAGGCGGATTCTGTCGCTGACCGTGTGGTGTTATACCGGTTCCAGCGCGTAGCCGGCGGACCGGACCGTGCGGATCGGATCGCGCGCGTTGTCGATGGCAATCGCCTTGCGCAGGCGGCGGATGTGGACGTCCACCGTGCGTTCCTCGATCTCGCTGCCGGTGCCCCAGACGGCGTCCAGCAACTGATTGCGGCTGAACACCCGGCGCGGATGTTCCATGAAGAACTTCAGCAGCCGGTATTCCGTGGGACCGACCTGCAATGGCCGTCCACGCCGTTCGATACGATGCGCAACAGGGTCCAGTTTCATGTCCCCGGTCTCTATCGTCTCGCCTGCCAGCGCCGGGCGCACACGGCGCAGCACCGCGGAAACACGGGCCAGCAATTCACGCGGAGAGAACGGCTTGGTGACATAATCGTCAGCGCCGGTTTCCAGCCCACGCACCCGGTCGTCCTCAGCCTCACGGGCGGTCAGCATGATGATCGGCACGTGGGCGGTGGCCTTGTCGCGGCGCAGGCGGCGGCAGACCTCGATCCCGCTGGTGCCCTCGATCATCCAGTCCAGAATGACCAGATCGGGCGCATCTTCCGACGCGAAGATCAGCGCTTCGTCACCGTCGGCGGTAACGCGCACATCATAGCCTTCGTTCTCGAAACGGTATTCGAGCAGCTCGGCCAGGGCGGTATCGTCTTCAACGAGCAATAACTTGGGGGATGACATGGATGTGTCTCCTTCATCTCCGCCTAAGCACTGTCATATTTCAATTTTGCGACAAAGATGTGTCAACGCTCGATATCTTCCGGATAAGTGCCGACCGCGGCGAAGTGGACCATTTCGGCCACATTGGTCGCATGGTCGCCGATGCGCTCCAGATTACGGGCAACGAACAGCAATTGTGCCGCGCTGCTGATCGTGGCCGGGTTTTCGACCATATAGCTCACGAAATTGCGGAACAGGCTTTCGTAGAACGCATCGACCTTGTGATCGCGCTCGATCACTTCGCGGGCCAGAACCGGATCGCGGGCCGCGAAGGCGGTCAGCACGTCATGCACCATGCCTGCGGCGATTTCACCCATCGCGGGGAGCAGGGTCAGCGGCTCGAACCGGCTGCGCCCCTCGATCCGCGTGGCGCGCTTGGCGATGTTCTTGGCATAATCGCCGATCCGCTCCAGCACGCCGCCAATCTTCAGTGCGGCGATGATCTCGCGCAGGTCGTCGGCCATCGGCGCGCGCAGTGCGATGGTGCGGATCGCCATGGCGTCTACTTCGCTTTCCAGCGCGTCCAGCTTCTTGTCGCGGGCGACAACGGCCTTGGCCAGTTCCTCGTCACCAGTGACAAGCGCCTGCATCGCTTCGCTGATGGCCACTTCGGCAAGACCGCCCATTTCGGCGACCAGCCCGCGCAGGCGGGTGATGTCCTCGTCGAAAGCCTTTACGGTGTGCTCGGTGCTCATCAGCCGTACCGTCCTGTGATGTAATCCTTGGTGCGCTCCTCGCGCGGATTGGTGAAAATATCGGGCGTATGGCCGTATTCCACCATCTTGCCGAGGTGGAAGAAGGCCGTGCGCTGCGAAACGCGCGCCGCCTGCTGCATCGAATGGGTAACGATCACGATGGCGTAACGGCCCCGCAGATCGTCGATCAGTTCCTCGATACGGGCGGTGGCAATCGGGTCCAGCGCGGAGCAGGGTTCATCCATCAGGATCACTTCGGGGTCCACGGCGATCGCGCGGGCGATGCACAGCCGCTGCTGCTGGCCGCCTGACAGTGCCGTGCCGGAATCGCTCAGCCGATCCTTCACTTCGTCCCACAAACCGGCCCGCCGCAGGGATTTCTCCACCACCGTATCCAGATCCGCGCGCGTTTCGGCCAGTCCATGAATACGCGGCCCATAGGCGATGTTTTCATAGATGGATTTGGGGAACGGGTTGGGCTTCTGGAACACCATGCCCACGCGGGCGCGTAACTGCACCACGTCCATGCTGGAACGATAGATGTCGTCTCCGTCCAGCTCGATCAGCCCTTCGACCCGCGCACTCGCGATCGTGTCGTTCATGCGGTTCAGGGCACGCAGGAACGTGGACTTGCCGCATCCGGACGGGCCGATGAAGGCCGTCACGTATTCCGTCTGGATATCGATGGATACCGAATCCACGGCCTGCTTTTCCCCATAGAAGATGGAGACATCGCGGGCGCGCATCTTGGGCGAGGTTTCGTCAGTCAGGTCGGTCACCATTTCTTCTCGAACCGGTTGCGGAGGTAGATGGCGATTCCGTTCATCACCATAAGGAATGCCAGCAGCACGATGATCGCCGCGCTCGTGCGTTCCACGAAGCCACGGTCGATCTGGTCGGACCACAGGAAGATCTGCACCGGCAGCACGGTGGCCGGTGATGTGAACCCGTCTGGCGGCGTGGCCACGAAGGCGCGCATGCCGATCATCAGCAGCGGCGCGGTTTCACCCAGCGCGCGGGCCATGCCGATGATGGTGCCGGTCAGGATGCCGGGCAGGGCCAGCGGCAGCACATGGTGGAACACCACCTGCACCGGCGATGCGCCCAGCGCCATGGCCCCGTCCCGGATTGAAGGCGGCACAGCCTTGATGGCGTTGCGGCCGGAAATCACGATCACCGGCATTGTCATCAAGGCCAGCGTCATACCGCCGATCAACGGCGCGGAACGCATGTGCGGGAACAGGGTCAGGAACACCGCCAGCCCCAGCAGGCCGAAAATGATCGAAGGGACGGCCGCGAGGTTGTTGATCGACACCTCGATCACGTCGGTCCAGCGGTTCTTCGGCGCGTATTCCTCCAGATAGAGGGCGGCGAAGACCCCGATGGGGAAAGCCAGCACCAGCGTGACCAGCATGGTCAGCATGGAACCCTTGAGCGCACCCCAGATGCCCACCTGCTGCGGATCGGTGGCGTCGGACCGGGTCAGGAAGCCCAGGTCCAGGCTGTCGCGCAGCGTGCCCTCTGCGGCGAGGCGCTGTGCCAGCGGCTGCAACTGCACCTGTCCGTCACCCCGGAAGGCATTGGCGAGGTTCTTGCTGGCGGGCAGGGCAAATTCGGCTTTCCCGCGCAGCAGGCCGGGATCGTCAGCAATGGCCTCAGCCACCGTGCGCCAAGCATAGGGGTCAAGCTGCTTTGCTGCATCCGCGCCCAATGCCTGTTCGGCGCTGAAGCCGATCAGATCGGGCAGGCCCTGGCTTTCGAGAGAGCGAGCCACGGCCGCGTTGTCGGGCAATCCCTGCGGAACCGTCAGCGCGACCGATGTGAAATCGACCGGCACTTTCAGCGTCGCGCGCTGGAAGCCGCCGATACCGTTCACCGTCATCGACACCAGCAGGATAGCCAGCATCGCCACCGAGAACAGGATCGCGGAAAGGCCAGCCAGCCGGAAGCGACGCTCTGCGGCATAGCGCTTCTTCAGCCGCGCCTCGAAGGCCGGGGTGCGGGTGGGGGCGATGTCACTCATAGGCTTCGCGGAACCGCTTTACGACGCGCAGCGCGATGAAATTCAGCGCCAGCGTCACGAGGAAAAGCACGAAGCCGAGCGCAAAGGCGCTGAGCGTCGCAGGGTGGTCGAAGCTGCCTTCACCGGTCAGCATGGCGACGATCTGGAAAGTCACCGTCGTCATGGCTTCGAATGGGTTGGCGGAAAGATTGGCCGCCGCGCCCGCCGCCATTACCACGATCATCGTTTCGCCAATGGCGCGGCTGATGGCCAGCATCACGCCCGCGACGATGCCCGGAAGCGCGGCCGGGATCAGCACCCGGCGGATCGTTTCATTGGTGGTCGCACCCATGGCCAGGCTGCCGTCGCGCATGGCCTGCGGCACGGCGGCGATGGAATCGTCAGCCATGGATGACACGAACGGGATGATCATAACGCCCATCACCAGACCCGCGGCCAGCGCGCTTTCGCTGGATGCGTTGGCGATGCCGATGGACTGGCCGAATTCGCGCACGAGCGGCGCAACGGTGAGCGCGGCGAAATATCCGTAAACCACGGTGGGCACACCCGCGAGGATTTCCAGCGTGGGCTTCAGCCACTTGCGCCACGTCGGGCTGGCGTATTGCGTCAGATAGACCGCGCTCATCAGGCCCAGCGGGATCGCCACGATCATCGCAATGATCGCGCCGATGAAGATCGTGCCCCAGAACAGCGGCAGCGCGCCATAACGCGATGGATCGGGATTGGTGGCCGAACTCATCGGGTCCGGTCCCCAATGCGTTCCGAACAGGAAGTCGACAGGGCTGACCATGCCGAAGAAGCGCACGGTTTCGAACACCAGGCTGCCGAAGATGCCCAGCGTGGTCAGGATCGCCACCAGCGATGCCAGCAGCAGCAGGGCCATCACAGCGCGTTCCACCCGCGTGCGGGCGGTGAAATCGGGCTTCAGGCGCAGAAAGGCCCAGCTTCCAGCCACGAAGCCGATCAGCAGGGTCACGCCCGCGCCGATCAGGTTGTAACGGCTGATCGCCTCCCGGAACGGCTCCACCAGTGCGCTGGCTGCCTGGTTGAAAACTGCTGGCGCCGCACCCGTCGCGACCGCGCGGGCTTCCGCCAGCAGGGTTTCGCGCTGCATCCCAAATGCGGGCAGATTGGCCGAGGCCGGGTCTGACAGCACGAACTGGATGATCAGTTGTGGCGCAATTCCACCCCATATCAGGGCGAAAAGCACCACCGGTACGCCGATCCACAGCGCGACATACCACGCGTGATAAACCGGCAGCGCGGCCAGCCGGGATTGGGGAGCGGCCCGGCGGAAGCTCCACGCGCGGGCGCGCGCGGCAAGCCATCCGGCAAGGCCGAACCCCAAAGCCAGCAGCAGGAGGAGAGCAGGCGACATGTCGAATTCTGCGCCGGGCCTAGTTCAGCTCGGAAGCCTGAAGCGGCGTGAAGTCTTTCGCCAGCGCCGCATTTTTGGCCATTACCTCCGGCGGGCTGGCGACCAGCCCGATTTCAGCCAGCGGGCCATCGACACTCCACGATTTCGCCCACTCCGCGATGTATTCGCGCAAGCCGCGGATCGCATCCAGATGGGCGTTCTTGACGTAGATGTAGAGCGGGCGGGCACCGGGATAGCGGAAGCTGGCGATGTTCTCGTAAGTCGGATCGACCCCGTTCATGGTCAGGCCCTGCACCTTGTCGAGGTTTTCCTCAAGGTAGGAGTATCCGAACACACCTGCCGCGTTGGGGTTGCTCTCGATCTTCTGGACGATCAGGTTGTCCTGCTCTCCCTGATCGACATAGGCCCCGTCGCCGCGCAGCTCTGTGCAAACACGTTCGTGTTCGTCCTTGTTGGTATCCTTCAGGGCTTTCATCTCGGCATTGGTATCGCAGCCGGGGATCAGGATCAGTTCCTTCAGCGCATCGCGCGTGCCGGAAGTGGACGGCGGGCCATAGACCAGAATGGGCACATTCGGCAGCGACGCATCGACATCGCGCCAGGTCTTGGCCGTCTGATCCTTACCGAACGGCTTCGCAGCAAGGGCGCGATAGACGATCTCCGGCGTCAGGTTCAGCTTCAGACCGCCGCGGGCAGAGGCGAAGGCGATACCGTCGAGGCCGACCTGGATTTCGGTGATCTCGGTCACGCCGTTCTTCTGGCAGGTCTCGAACTCGCTGGCCTTCATCCGGCGCGAAGCGTTGGCGATGTCAGGCTTGTCCGCTCCTACGCCCGCGCAGAAAAGCTGGATACCGGCGCCGCTGCCCGTGGCTTCGATGATCGGGGAAGAGAAATCGGGATTGGACCGGGCGAAGCCTTCAGCCACCTTGGTGGCGAATGGATAGACGGTGGACGATCCAACCGCGCGAACCGAATTGCGCGTTTGCGAACCGCCCGAGCCGCAGGCTGCCAGCGATGCCACGCAGAGGGCAGCGATCGAGGTTTGCAAAATCGATTTCATGGTACTTCCCCTGAAGAATGCCAATTTTGCTAGGCACAGAGTGTTACGGACTGACGACAGATTTCCGACATGGCGTGGACACATCTTCTGCATGGTCAGAAATCGAACTGGGCGCGCAGGCCCATTGTATTCACAGAGTAATTCGCGCTCGTTCCGTTCATTACCGGCGCGTCTGAAATCCACAGCCGGCCATAATTGGCCTGCAACCGGGCGGAACTGACGGGAATCCAGATGGCGGAAAGCCCCAGCGCCTCCTGCTGCCCGCCGGTGACCAGCCCATCGTTGAGATCCAGCCTGTCATATCTCAGGTTGATCTGGATGGCGCCAATGCCCCCTTCCGTGACGGGGTGGGCGGGGCGAATGCGATCGTAGACACCGTTTTTATAGGCTGCCGTGTCGCCCGGCGTCACAAGCATGCCTACTTCGGCATAGCCGCCGTAGAAATTCGGGTTGGGCAGTCCGGGCCGCAACGGTGTTATCCGATGGCCTTCGGCGGTGGCGTGGAACGGCCCCACGATATAGGCCAATTCCACACCGAAGCTGCGTTCCCCGCTGGCCGCGATCGCACCGGTATCGATCAGCCGGGTATCGGCGGTATGAGAGAAAGGGCGTGCCCGGTAACGGACAGAGCCGATGCCATCGCCCATATCGCGCGAGTGAGCGGAACCCGCCACATGCAGGATGCCCGGGCCAACTCGCGGGCTGATCACCACCCGTCCGTCGAACCCGAAACTGGCGGTGTCTTCGTCAAGTTCAGACGAATGAACGGTAAAGGCGCCCATCTGCACCAGCAGCGAATCGGCTGAATAGGTGCCGCTGAACCCGATCCGTCGTTGAAAGCCGAAAGCAGAGGTAAAGGCTGCTCTTTCCAGCATCGAGGTGAACAGATCGCTGGTCTGATCCTCAAGTCCGTAGAACGGCTTGTGCTGCCCCAGCGTCAGCGTCAACGCGTCGGACGCCTTGTAGGTCAGATAGAGGTCGGTTGCCTGGACGGAGGAACCTGCGAAGTCCGCTTCCGCCCGAAAGCCGAAGCCGCCGGGAAGCTTCCCGTCCACGCCCAGATAGGCACGGCGAATCTCCACTTCCGTTCCAAAACCATCGCCCTGAACCCCGACGGGCACGTCAATATCACCCATATCGACTTGCAGGCGGCCACGCGGCGTTATCGACCAGTTGTCGTCCTCTGGCTCCGATGCTGCGTGATTTGTGGCCGATTCGCTCTGCGCCCACACAGGGCCCGATGCAGCGAATAGCGCCAGCGAAATCAGAGGGGCCAAGGTGGAGGGGCGGATCATTCGTTGCACTTCTGTTGCAGAACAGTGTCCGCGCTATGTTCGGATTATTACGTTCCTATGACAGCCGTGCTTTTTATGGTCGTGCCCGTCACTCAGCCAGCGGCAGGGCGACCGTGACGCTGGTGCCATCGCCCAGCTTGCTGGCGATATCCAGCCGCCCCCGGTGGCGTTCCACGATGTGCTTGACGATCGCGAGACCCAGCCCGGTGCCCCCGGCGGCGCGGCTGCGGCCGGGATCGGTGCGATAGAAACGCCGGGTCAGGTGCGGAATATGTTCGGGCGCGATACCTTCTCCGCGATCGCGCACAGTAAGAACCGCCGTGTTCCGCTCGCCGCGATCCAGAGTCACGGTTACCGGGGTATCGGGCGCGCCATACTTGAAGGCATTTTCCACCAGATTGCGGACAAGTTGCTCCAACTGATTCCGGTCCCCGCGCACGACAAGTTTTTCCGATGGGAACGCAAATTCCAGCCGGTCCTGCCGCTCCGGCGTCGCGCCATCGCGCGCGGCCTGCTGCACCAGCGGGATCAGATCGACTTTCTCGCGCGGCTGATCGTGCTTTTCGGCCTCCACGCGCGATAGCGACATCAGGTCGCTCACCAGGGCCTGCAATCGCCGCGCTTCTCTCAAGACAATCGTATGAAACCGGTCTGCGCGTTCCGGGTCGATACCCGACTTCGCATCGACCAGGGTTTCCATGTAGCCGATGATGGAGGCCAGCGGCGTCCGCAACTCGTGGCTGGCGTTGGCTACGAAATCCGTATGAGCGCGGCTGATGTCCGCCTCTGCCGTGCGGTTGAGCAGTTCGATAAGGCTGTATCGTTCGTCGATCGGCTGCCGGCTCACCTGCCAGTTGCTGCCCGGGCCGGTAAGGCCGTGAACCGTCTCGCTGCCACCCTCCGGGCGAGAAAGGAGTTCTACGGCTGCCGGGTGGCGGAAGGCCACGCGTGCATCCTGCCCAAGCAGATGGCCCCCCATCACCTCCCGCGCCGCCAGATTGGCGATGATGATCCGGTTTCCGTCGAGCATGACCATCGGCAAGCCCGAATGCTCGATCAGATCCCTGACGCCGCTGGTGGTAAGCTGCATGCCTTCAACCGGGCGTGCCGCTTCCGGTGCCGGGGGAGGGGCTGCCAGCCAGAAAGAGCCAATCCAGATTATGGATGTCGCGATGACCAGCAAGGGATCGACGCTGGCGAAAAGCATCACCGCTCCGGTGGCAAGGGCGATGACTACGCCTGCGACGGGAATGTAGCGCCTCTGCTTCATCGGATGCCCGCATTAGGGACGGTTTGTGACAGGTTCCAGCAAGATTGTGGGCACGTTGTGCATCTGCCTTATACCTTTGCGCAATGCGATTGACTCGCATTAGCGTGCCGCTATGAATCCCGAAGGCCCCGTATTGGCGCATGTGAAGGGATCATAGATGTATCGTTTCGTCGATCAGCCACTGCAGGGGCAGAGCGAGGGCGCGAGGTTTCTGATCTGGGCGACACGCCATTGGGTGGCGGCGGCTGTGCAGGGCCGTTGCGTTTGCCATACGCTCAACGCAACCTTCTCTACTATGAGGGTGGACGCTGCGCTTGATGATTTCCATCTAGCCATGCGTACGCTGTGCAATAACCCGCTGATTCCACTGCGCTTTGGCGCTCTCGATCGTCCGGAAATCACTGAGCACGAGGCGATCCTTGCCGCGACCGCACTGGCTGCCGTCGAGCGGGGCGAAGCCGACGTAAAGGAAGTCGCCCGGCAACTCGTTCACGCCGATATGGCCGCCCTGTTCGCCAGTTCCTTTACCCGCGTGGCAACGATTTTCGCAAATGCCGAACTCGCATTCGAGGTTGCGGCGGGGGAGCAGAGGCCCGGTCGCTGATCCCGATGTACTGACACGGTATCGGAAGACCATTCGCCCGCGCGTGACGGGGGGCATGCCGTCGTAGAACCGCTTGCTACAGGCTTGGTGACCCCTACGGG
>Ga0182736_1000295_pt1 | contig 87377 bp, 79 predicted proteins | sample eDN5th30CKraftBY_FD_128882 | JGI IMG/M metagenome (GOLD analysis project Ga0182736, IMG submission 128882) | Enriched backyard soil microbial communities from Emeryville, California, USA - eDNA 5th pass 30_C Kraft BY (version 2) (version 2) | ecosystem: Environmental > Terrestrial > Soil >... | reverse complement strand
GCCTTTATCGGCCCGTCGGGCTGCGGCAAGTCGACGCTGCTGCGCACCTTCAACCGCATGTTCGAGCTGTATCCCGGCCAGCGCGCCGAGGGCGAGATCATGCTCGACGGCGAAAACCTGCTGACCTCGAAGACCGACATCTCGCTGATCCGCGCCAAGGTCGGCATGGTGTTCCAGAAGCCCACGCCGTTTCCCATGAGCATCTACGACAACATCGCTTTCGGCGTGCGCCTGTTCGAGCGCCTGTCCAAGGGCGAGATGGACGAGCGCGTCGAATGGGCGCTGTCCAAGGCGGCGCTGTGGAACGAAGTGAAAGACAAGCTGCACCAAAGCGGCAACAGCCTGTCGGGCGGGCAGCAGCAGCGCCTGTGCATTGCGCGCGGCGTGGCCATCAAGCCCGAAGTGCTGCTGCTCGACGAGCCGTGCTCGGCGCTCGACCCGATTTCCACGGCCAAGATCGAAGAGCTGATCGCCGAACTGAAGAACGACTACACCGTGGTCATCGTGACCCACAACATGCAGCAGGCCGCGCGCTGTTCCGACTACACCGCCTACATGTACCTGGGCGAGCTGATGGAATTCGGCGAAACCGACCAGATCTTCGTCAAGCCGGCCCGCAAGGAAACCGAAGACTACATCACGGGCCGCTTCGGCTGAACGCCAGGCCGCGGTTTCCGTTCCCGCACTACGCCGGCCTCGTGCCGGCGTTTTTTTTCGCCTGTCGCCGACGATGCCGTTGACAGGCGCGCCTGGCCGCTTCTATATTGTTCACATATGAGTAATTTCGGTTCACATCCATGAACGATCAAGTCAAATCGGCCTCCCGGGTGCTGGATATCCTGGAGCTCTTCTCGGGCGTCGCCGAGCCCATGGGCGTCAGCGACGTCGCCAAGCGGCTCGACCTGCCCAAGAGCAGCGCCCAGGCGCTGCTCTTGACCCTGGCCGCGCGCGGCTACCTGGTGCGCGACGGGGCCAACTACTTGTTGCCGCCCGAGCTGAAGGGCGGCTGGGTGGGCGGCATGCGCACGCGCCTGCAGGGCATCGCCGGCCCGGTCATGGAACGGGCGGCGCAGGAAAGCGGCGAATCGCTGTTCATCGGCCTGCTGACCCAGGCCGGCCAGGTGCAGTACCTGGCCAAGACCGTCAGTGCGCAGGAAGTCCGCTACGACGCCGCGCTGCAGCCCCTGCGGCCTGCCCACTGCACCTCGATGGGCATCGTGATCCTGGCCCATACGCCGGGCTACGACCCCGCCGGCGTGGCCTTCCCGGCATATACCCCGCACACCATCACCGACCCCGCGGCCATTGCCCGGTTGCTGGCGGATGCCCGGCGCGACGGCTATGCCGAGATCCTGGACGGCCACGTGGAAGGCGCTTCCGGTGTATCGGCGCCCATCTTCGGCGCCAGCGGCGCCGTGGTGGGCGCGCTGAACATCGGCGCACCCACCTGGCGCTACCAGCGCAACCGCGAACGCCTGATCGATATCGTGCGGCGCGAGGCCAGCGCCATCACGGCCCTGCTGGGGCCGTCCGACACCCACCCGGATCATGCATCGGCAGGCCTGCGCGCACCTGCCTGAATGTGTTGAGGGACAGGCGGGCTCTTGTCCCGCCTGCGCCATCGTCCCCCCGCGGCGCCAACAGGAGACAGAAGCAATGAGCAAGCACAAGGTTTTCGATCCGCAGGACATCACCGGCATCCTGCCGCCGCTGGCCACCCCGTTCGATGCCGACGAGAACGTCGACACCGCGGTGCTGCGCCGCGAAGTGCAGTACATGCTGGGGCAGGGCGTGCATGGCGTGGTGCCCGGCGGCAGCGCCGGCGAAGGCTACACCCTGTCGGTGGACGAGCTGCGGCAGGTCGTGGGCACCACCTGCGAAGAAGTCGCCGGGCGCGTGCCGGTGGTGGCCGGCATCATCGTCAACAGCACCCGCCAGGCCATCGAGCGATCGAAGGCGCTGGCCGACCTGGGCGTGTCGGCGCTGCAGATCACGCCGGTGCACTACATCTACCGCAACGACGACGAGGCGATGATCCGCCACTACGGCGCCATCCAGGATGCGGTGGGTATTCCCATCATCATCTACAACGTCATTCCCTGGAACTACCTGTCGGTCGACCTGCTGCTGCGCATGATGCGCGAAGTGCCTGGCGTGTACGGCGTCAAGCAAAGCGCCAGCGACGTGAAATCGCTGGCCGACCTGATCATGCGCTGCCAGCCGGGCAACCGCATCTACGCGGCGATCGACGCCTTGCTGTATCCCACTTTCGCGCTGGGCGCACACGGCGCCATCTCGCAGATCCTGACCGCCGCGCCGGGCCCGTGCGTGCAGCTGTGGAAGCTGGTGCAGGCCGGCGAACACGCGCGCGCGCTGGAACTGCACACGCAGTTGCTGGAAATGTGGAATGCCATCTCGGGCGACAACCGGCTGGCCGTGACCAAGCACGCGCTCAGCCTGCAGGGCGTTCCCGTGGGCAACCCGCGCGCGCCCATGGCGCCGGCCAGCAGCCAGCAGAAAGACAGCGTGCGCAAGGCGCTGGCCAAGATCCTGGGAGACAAGCAACTGCAAGCGGCCGCCTGACGGCATGCGGGGCCCGCGGCGACGCGGGCCCTTTTCTTCAAGCAAAGCAGGGCCAGTGCGGGGCTCTTCTCAGTGTGGATGCAGCCCCCAGAGGAGACACTCATGAAAACGCTCATTCAAGCAGCGGCAGGACTGGTTCTTTCCCTGGCGGTCGGCGGCGCGTTCGCGCAGCCGTATCCCGACAAGCCGTTACGCCTGATCGTGCCGTTCTCGCCGGGCGGCACCACCGACGCGGTGGCACGGGTCATGGCGCAGTACCTGGCCCAGGAGGTCGGCCAGCCCGTGGCGGTCGAGAACAAGGGCGGCGGCAGCACCATCATCGGCACCGAGGCCCTGGCGCGCGCCGCGCCCGACGGCTACACGCTGATGCTGGCCACGCCCGACTTCACCGTCAACCCCAGCCTGCGCGCCAAGCTGCCGTACGACACGCTGAAAGACTTCACCCCCATCGCGCTGATCGGCACTTATCCCATGCTGCTGGTCACCCGCGTCGGCGGCGGGCTGGATTCGACGCGGCAAGTGCTGGAACAGGCCAAGGCCCATCCCAAGCGCCTCAGCTTCGCCTCGGCGGGCACCGGTTCGATGCCGCACCTGTGCGCCGAACTGATGGCGTCGCTGGCGCAGGTCGACATGATGCACGTGCCGTTCAAGGGCAACGGGCCGGCCCTGACCGACCTGGTGGCGGGGCGCGTGTCGATGCTGTTCAGCGGTGCGCCCGCGGTCGATGGCCTGGTGCAAAGCGGCAAGCTGCAGGTGCTGGCCGTTACCAGCAAGGCTCGCCACCCGGCGCTGCCCAATGTGCCGACGCTGGCCGAAAGCGGCATCCCGGGCTACGAAGTCATCGCCTGGTTCGGCGTGCTGGCGCCGGCCGGCGTGCCGCCCGAAGTCGTCAAGTGGCTCAACGGCGCCATCGGCGCCGTGATGGCCAAGCCCGAGGTGCGCGACAAGCTCTCCAGCCTGGGGGCGGACCTGCGCGCCAGCACGCCGGCCGAGTTCGACACGCAGATCCGGTCGGAAATCGACAAGTGGGGCAAGGTGGTCAAGGCCGCGGGTATCGAGGCCAATTGAGGCCCGCCCCGCGACGTCCCGCGGGCCTTATCCAGGGCGGCCGGCACGCATCGGCCGCCCACTTACACAGGAGACAGATATGAGCAGATTCGGAGGATTGCACGGCGCGGCCGCCTTGTCGTTGTGCCTGCTGGCCGCCCCGGCCTGGCCGGCCTACCCGGAACGCCAGTTGACCATCGTCGTGCCGTTCCCGGCCGGCGGGCCGGTGGACACCGTGGCGCGCAAGATCGGCGTGCAACTGGCGCAGCGCCTGGGCCAGCCGGTGGTCGTCGAGAACAAGCCCGGCGCCAACACCATCATTGGCGCCGATACGGTGGCGCGTTCGGCGCCCGACGGCTACACCCTGCTGCTGACCAACACCGGGGTGGTGCAGAACCCGTGGCTGTACAAGACCCTGCCGTACGACCTGCACCGCGACCTGACGCCGGTTGCACAGATCGCGCAGGCGCCGCTGGTGCTGGTGGCCAACGCCGCGACGGGCGCCACCAGCATCGCCGGCTTGATGGACTACGAGGCCGCGCATCGCGGCAAGACGGCCTACGCCAGCACCAGCATCGGCGGCACGACCCACATCTACGGCGAACAGATGAAGAAGGTGGGCAAGCTGGCGACGACGCACGTGCCGTACAAGGGCGACGCGGCGGTGCTGCCCGACCTGCTGTCGAACCGCGTGCAATGGTATTTCGGTACCGCGTCGGTGGTGTTGCCGCACATGCAGGCGGGCAAGCTCAACGGCCTGGGCGTCACCGGCACCCGCCGGCTAAGCGCGCTGCCCGACATCCCCACCATGGCCGAGGCCGGCTACGCGGGCTTCGAGGTGGTGGCCTGGTACGGCGCCTTCGTGCGCGCCGGCACGCCCGCCCCCGTCGTGCAGCAGCTCAGCACCGCCATCGTCGACATTGTCCGTAGCGACGAGTTGAAGACGTTCATGAACGACAACATGTTCATCGGCGCGCCGCAGGACGCCGCGCAGTTCGGCGCCACGGTGCAGCGCGACCTGGACAACTGGAAGACGCTGATCCAGGGCAACGGCATCAAGCTGGAGTAGGCGCTGGCCGGGGCGGCAGGGGCCTGACCCGCAGGGTGGGCCCGCCCACTAGGCGGTGACGACGGCGGGCGTTTCGTGCTCGGGCACATGGCCCTTGAAGCGCCGCGCCGAGTCTTCCACCCAGGCCCGGAATGCCTGCACCGCCGGCGAATCGCGCTTGTATTCGGGGTAGACCAGGCAATAGCGCTTGGCATGCTTGAGCGCGATGTCGAACGGAATGGCCAGGTCGCCGCGCCGCAGTTCCTGCTCGACATAGAAGCGCGGCACCAGCGCCACCCCCAGCCCCGCGCGCGCGGCCTCGATCACCATGGAATACAGCTCGAAGCGCATGCCGGGCAGAGGGCGCTCGTCGGCCGCGCCCACCATGTCGAACCAGCGGCGCCAGACGTCGGTGCGCGTGGCCTTGTGCAAGAGCGGCACCCGGGTCAGGTCGGCGGGTTCGCGCAGCGCGCTCAGGTCGTGGTGTTGCGGGCTGATCACCGGCACGACTTCTTCGTCGAACAATTCGATCTTGACCACGCCCGTCCAGGCCGGGTGGTCGAAATGCAGGGCGGCGTCGAAGTTGGTGCCCCGGAACAGGAAAGGATCGGGCCGCTCGCTGAAGTTGACCGTGATGTGCGGATGCAGCGTGCGGAACTCGTGCAGCCGCGGCAGCAGCCAGCGGTTCGAGAACGTGGGAATGACCGCCAGTTCGAGGATGCCGCCGGCGCCGCGGTGCGCCATCAGTGCCTGGGTGTGCAGCTCGATCTCTTCCAGGTGGTGCGCGATGCGGTCGGCGTAGTAGCGGCCGGCATCGTTGAGCACCACCTGTTTCTTCACGCGCGTGAACAGCCTGGCGTCCAGGTAGTTTTCCAGGGCCGCGATCTGGCGGCTGACGGCGCTTTCCGACAGGCACAGTTCTTCGGCCGCCCGGGCGAAGTTCTCGTGGCGCGCGGCCGCTTCGAAGACCGCCAGCGCGACCGTGCTGGGTATTTTCCGCTTCATGCGTACGCCCCCCGAGGCAGGTTGAGTTGATGACGAAACCGCATCGATTCCTGATTATTAATCAGTTCCGCGCCCCGCAGGGGCTGCCCATAATGACGCATCGCAATCAGGTCAGTCAGCACCATCAGACAAGGTCGAGGCAATGGAACGTTACCAACTTTTCATCAACAACGAATGGGTCGACGCCGCCGGCGGCGAATGGTTCGATACCGAAGATCCGTTTTCGGGTAAACCCTGGGCCCAGGTGCCCCGGGCCCGCGCGGCCGACGTGGACCGCGCCGTGGCGGCCGCCCGGCAGGCCTTCGAGGGCGAGTGGTCGCGGCTGTCGGCCAGCGATCGCGGCCGGCTGCTGTACAAGCTGGGCGAACTGGTCGAACGCAATGCCCAGCGCCTGGCCGAAGTGGAAAGCCGCGACAACGGCAAGCTGATGAGCGAAGTGCTGGGCCAGGTGAAGTACTGCGCCAAGTATTTCTATTACTACGGCGGGCTGGCCGACAAGATCCAGGGCCACGTCGTGCCCATGGACAAGCCCGGGGTATTCAACACGGTGCGCTACGAGCCGATCGGCGTGGTCGCCAGCATCACGCCCTGGAACTCGTCGCTGCTGCTGACGGCCTGGAAGCTGGGCCCGGCGCTGTGCGCGGGCAATACCATCGTGTGCAAGCCGTCCGAATTCACGCCGACCTCGCTGCTGGTGCTGGCCGAGCTGGCCCGGGAAGCCGGCTTCCCGCCGGGCGTGATCAACGTGCTGACCGGCTTCGGCGCCGAGGTGGGCGAACCGCTGATCCGTCACCCGGACGTGGGCCGCGTGGCCTTTACCGGCGGCGACGCCGCGGGGCGGCGCGTCTACGTGACGGCGGCCGAAGGCCTGAAGCGCGTGTCGCTGGAACTGGGCGGCAAGTCGCCCAACATCGTGTTCGACGACGCCGACCTGGACCGCGCCGCCAACGGCGTCATCACCGGCATTTTCTCGGCCGGCGGGCAGACCTGCATGGCCGGGTCGCGCCTGCTGCTGCAAGAGTCCATTCACGACGAGTTCCTGGCGCGCATCGAGAAGATCACGCGGTCGGCCAAGATCGGCGACCCGACCCAGCCCGACACCCAGATCGGCCCGGTGGCGACGCGGCCGCAGTACGAAAAAGTGCTGCAGTACATCGACATCGCCAAGCAGGAAGGCGCGCGCTGCGTCACCGGCGGGCGCGCGCTCAGCGGCGCGCAGTATGGCGCCGGCCAGTTCGTCGAGCCGACCATTTTCGCCGACGTCACCAACAACATGCGCATTGCCCAGGAAGAAGTGTTCGGGCCGGTGCTGGCGGTGCTGAAGTTCAAGGACGAGGCCGACGCCATCCGCATCGGCAACGACATCCGCTTCGGCCTGGCCGCGGGCGTGTGGACCAAGAGCCTGCACCGCGCCATGCTGCTGTCGGAAAAGCTGCGTGCCGGCACGGTGTGGATCAACAACTACCGCTCCACCAGCTACATGACGCCGTTCGGCGGCTACAAGGACAGCGGCCTGGGCCGCGAGGGCGGGTTCGAGTCGGTGAAGGAATACCTGGAAGTCAAGAGCGTCTGGATGTCGTCGGACCTGAACATGCCCAATCCCTTCATCCGCAAATACTGATTCTTCCGAAAAGCGTAAAGAACGATGAGCGAGACAACTTCCCAGGGCGCACGCGGGCCCTACGACGTGGTGGTGGTGGGCTGCGGCATCGCCGGCCTGAGCGCCGCGGTGACCGCCATGCAGGCCGGCGCGCGCGTGGCCATCCTGGAGCGTGCCCCGCGCGAAGACCGCGGCGGCAATACGCGCTGGACCGAGGCCATGCTGCGCATGAAAAGCGAGTCCGAGGTCGCCGACGACTTCGAGGCCCACTTCGCCGAGAACGCCGGCCATTACCTGGACCCCGAACTGATCAACGAGGCGGCCGGCGCCTACGAGAACTGGTCGTCGATCGTCAAGGTGCTGGGCTTTGCGGACCCCGAGCTGATCTCGACTTTCGCCGACAACGCCGGGCCGGCGATCGCCTGGCTGAAGAGCTTCGGCGTGCGCTTCGATTTCCTGCCCGGGTACTTCATCACCACCTGCACCAGCCGCATGGGGCCGGTGGGCGGGGGGCTGGCCATGGTCGAAGCCCTGGCCGGCTGGGCCGAGCAGAACGGCGCCGACATCCACTATCGCACCACGGCGCGCGAATTCCTGCGCGATGCCGATGGCACCATCGCCGGCGTGCGGGCCACCGGCCCCGACGGGCGTGTCTTCGACCTGCCGGCGCGCGCCACGGTGCTGGCCTGCGGCGGCTTCGAGGGCAACCCGGAAATGCTGGCGCAGTACCTGGGGCCGCGCGCCCGCTATCTGCGCCCGGTGGCGCGCGGCGGGTACTACAACAAGGGCGAGGGGCTGCGCATGGCGCTGGCGGCCGGCGCCGCGCCGTCGGGCGACTTTGGGCAGTTCCATGCCGAGCCGCTGGATCCGCGCTCGGGCGCGCCCGAACCCATCGTGCTGGTCTTCAACTATGGCGTGCTGGTCAACCGGCGCGGCGAGCGCTTCATCGACGAGGCGCCCGCCACGGTGGACGCGACCTACGAAGCCATCACGCGCGTCATCCACGAGCAGCCCGAAGGCATAGCCTGGGCCGTGCTCGACGCGCGCATCGACGACGTGCCGAACTGGCGCCGCAGCGTGCGTTCGGACCGGCCGCCGGTGCGTGCCGACAGCGTGGTCGAACTGGCCGCCAAGCTGGAGGTGGACCCGGCAGCCTTGCAGGCCACCCTGGACGCCTACAACCAGGCTTGCGGCACTGGCCAGTTCGATGCCTTGCGCACCGACGGGCTGGCTACGCGGGCCGGCTATGCGCCGCGCAAGTCGAACTGGGCCCGGCCCATCGACCGCGCGCCGTTCTTTGCCTACCCGATCATCTGCGGCAATTGCTTCACCTTCGGGGGGCTGAAGGTCGACACGCGCAGCCAGGTGCTGAACACCGACGGCGACCCGATTCCGGGGTTGTACGCGGCGGGCGAGACCGTGGGGCTGTACTACGGCACTTACACCGGCGCCACGTCGGTGCTGCGGGGCGCGGTGTTCGGCCGGCTGGCCGGCGGCGAGGCCGCCAGGCGCGCCCGCGCATAGCGCCGCCCGTTCGCGGGCGGGGCATCGCGCCGGCGCGCGGCCACTTGCCGCAGCCGGCGTTTTGGTAGACAAGCGGTTCGAACAACACCCTAGACACGGGAGACAACCATGAAACGAAGCACGCTATCCGGCCTGCTGGCTGCCGTGGCCATCGCGGCCACGCCGCTGGCCGGCCAGGCCGCCGACACCACCGGCGTGACGGCCGACACCATCCGCATCGGCATGTTCGGGCCGCTGACCGGGCCCACCGCCATCGGCTCGTTGCCGCTGCTAGGCGCCACGGCCATCTACCGGCACGTCAACGAGACCGGCGGCATCAACGGCCGCAAGCTCGAAGTGCTGGTCGAGGACGACGCCTGCGATCCCAACAAGACCATTGCCGCCACCAAGAAGCTGATGTCGCAGGACAAGGTGTTCATGATTCATGGCGGCTGGTGCAGCGGCACGGTCATGGCGATCAAGCCGGAACTGCAGCGCCACCCGGAGTTCCCGTATATGGTGCTGGGCGCGGCCAGCACGGCGATCTCGACGCCGGTGCAGGCGAACATCTTCCATCCGGTGGCCACCACCGCCACGGTGGCTCGCTCGATGGTGGACTTCGCGCTGAGCAAGCCGGGGGTCAAGCGCATCGCGATCATCAGCCACTCGGACGAATGGGGCAAATCGCACATCGAGCCGGCCCTGGCCGAGTTGAAGGCGCGCGGCATCGAGCCGGTGGAAACCGCCTACCTGGAGCGCGGCAGCACCGACGCCACGTCGCAGCTGCTGCGGCTGCGTGCGGCCAAGCCCGACGCGGTGCTGGCCATCCTGTATCCGCCCGAGCTGACCATCTACCTGCGCGATGCCAACAAGTACGGCATCAAGGCGCCGGCCATCACCACCCAGGGCGTGTCGCTGGAAGACATGGTCAAGCGCGTGGGCAACCCCGCCGCCACCCGCGAACTGTATGTGTTCTACCCGCTGTCGCAGACGCTGGACGACGCCGGCTTCAAGAAGTGGAAAGACATCTACACCGCGGCGCATCCGAAGGATCCGGTCGAGACGCTGAGTTTCATGGGCATGACCGGGGCGCTGGCCGTCGTCGAGGCGCTCAAGCGCGCCGGCCCCGACCTGACCCGCGAGAAGTTCATGGCCGAGCTCGACAAGCTGCGCGATTTCGACCCTGGCATCCAGTCCGGCCCGCTGACCTTCACGCCGCAGGACCACGCCGGGATCAAGCAGGGCAAGATGATCTACATGAAGGACGGCAAGCCCACCATCGTGTCCGCCTATCCGGCCGGCGGCTGATTGCGGGGGCGCAACCGTCATGCTTGCTCAACTGATCGTCAGCGGCATCGCGGTGGGGTGCGTCTACGCCCTCATCGCGCTGGGGATGACCATCCTGTTCCGCTCTACCACCGTGGTGAACTTCTGCCACGGCGAATTCTTCATGCTGGGGGCGTTCGCGGTGCTGGTGCCGCTGCAGACGCTGGGATGGTCCTACGGCTGGTGCCTGGTCTTTTCCCTGGGCCTGCTGTTCCTGGTGGGCATGGCGGTGGAACGCGGGCTGATGCGGCCGCTGCAAAGCGCGCCGCACATCAGCCTGGCCATGATGACCGTGGCCCTGTCGTACCTGTTCAAGGGCATTTCGCGATTCTTCTACGGCCGCGAGGTGGTGGCGCTGCCGCCGCTGATGGCGGGCGACCCGGTGTTCTTCGGCGACGTGGTGCTGCTGCCGCAGGACATGCTCATCATGGGCCTGGTGTTGCTGGTGGTGGTGGCCTTCTTCGTGTTCTTCCAGAAGACCGAGATCGGCAAGGTGGTCGAGGCCGCGTCGCAGACGCCGCGCGGCGCGTTCCTGTCGGGCATCAACGTGCCGCTGCTGCGCAACCTGATGTGGGGCGTGGGCGCGGCCATGGGCGCGCTGGCCGGCATCCTGATCGCTCCCAATACGCTGGTGTACCCCGACATGGGTGGGCACATGCTGGTACGCGGCTTCGCCGCCATGACGCTGGGCGGCTTCGGTTCGCTGCCGGGCGCCGTGGTGGGCGGCATCGTGCTGGGCGTGTTCGAGAACCTGGCGGGCGGGTACCTGTCCAGCGCGCTGGTCGACATCACCGCCTACCTGGTCATCATCATTGTCCTGCTGATCCGTCCGCAGGGCCTGCTCGGCTGGAGGCGCGACCGTGGCTGATTCCTGCAAGCACAAGCGGCGCCTGGCCTGGCTGCTGCTGTTCATCGCGCTGGCGCTGTTGCCGCTGGGCGTGAACAACTATGTCCAATTCGTCATCAACACCATGCTGGTCTATTGCCTGGCCGCGGTGGGGTTCAACATCGTGATCGGCTACCTGGGCCAACTGGCGTTCGCCAATGCCGCCTTCTTCGGCATCGGCGCCTACGCGGCCGGGCTGGCGATGGCGCGGCTGGACTTGCCCTTTCCGCTGGCGCTGGCCGTGTCGGCCATCGCCGGCGGGTTGGCAGGCGGCCTGGTGGGCATGCCCGCGCTGCGCGTACGGGGTTACTACCTGGCCATCGTGACGCTGGCGTTCGGCGAGCTGATGCGCTGGTTCTACGTGCACGCCGACGGCATCACCTATGGCGCTGGCGGTTTCAGCCCGCCGCCGCCTACCTGGTTCGGCACGCCGCTGAACGAAACCGGCAAGTACTACGTGTTCCTGGTCGTGCTGGCCCTGGGGGTGATCGCCACGCTGCACTTGCTGAAGTCGCGCGTCGGCCGGGCGTTCGTGGCCATTCGCAACAACGAGCCCGCGGCCGCCTCGCTGGGCATCGCGGTGGCGCGCAGCAAGGTGCTGGCGTTCGCCTGGAGCGGATTGATCGTGGGGCTGGCCGGCGGCCTGTACGCCTTGCTGAACGGGCGCATTTCGCCCGACACCTTCGGCCTGGCGCAGATGCTGATGCACTTCGCCATCGTCATGATCGGCGGCCTGGGCAGCCTGCTGGGCTCCATTCTGGGGGCGGTGCTGCTGACCGGCGCGCCGGAACTGCTGCGCAATTTCCCCGGCTTGGAAGAGATCGTGTTCAGCCTGCTGCTGATGCTGGTGCTGTTCTTCATGCCGCGCGGCCTGGGCGGGTTGATCGCCGACCGCATCCCTGCCGTGCGCGAACGGCTGTACCGGGAGTAGACCATGCTGCGAGTCGAAAACATGACGGTACGGTTCGCTGGTCTGAGCGCGGTCAGCGGGCTGTCGTTCCAGGTCGAGCCCGGTGAGATCTTCACCATGATGGGCCCCAACGGCGCCGGCAAGACCACCGCGTTCAACGCGATCACCGGGTTCGTGCGGCCGGCCTCCGGGGCGGTGTCGTACAAGGGCGTGTCGCTGCTGGGCCGCTCGCCCGACCAGATCGCCGGCATGGGCATCCGTCGCACCTTCCAGAACAACGGCATCCTGCGCGAGATGACCGTGCTCGAGAACGTCCTGACCGGGCTCGAGCTGGCCATTCCGCACACGTTCTGGCGCACGGTCGCCGGGCTGCCGGCGGCGCGCCGCGCCGAACGCCAGGCCGTGGCCCAGGCGCGCGCGATGCTGGCGCGCATGGGCATCGCCGAGCTGGCCGAGCGCAACGCCGGCGACCTGTCGTTCGGCCAGCAGCGGCTGGTAGAGATCAGCCGCGCCCTGGTCGCGGGGGCCGAGTTGATCATGCTGGACGAACCCGCGGTGGGCCTGTCGCCCAGCGACCGCCACCACCTGGGCGGCGTGCTGCGCGGCCTGGCCGAATCGGGCATCGCGGTGGTGCTGGTCGAGCACGTGCAGGATCTGGTCATGGCCGTGTCCGACCGCATCCTGGTGCTGAACTACGGAAAATGCCTGGCCGAAGGCGCGCCCGACGCGGTGCGCAACAACCAGGCGGTGCTGGAGGCGTATCTTGGCCACGAATGATCTGCTGCTGGATGTCGCCGGGCTGTCGGTCCGGCACGGCCGGGTGCCGGCGCTGTCGGGCATCGACCTGCAACTGCGCCAGGGCGAGGCCATCGGCCTGCTGGGGGCGAATGGCGCGGGCAAGACCACGCTGCTCAATGCGCTGTCGGGCTTCCTGCCGCACGAGGCCGGGGCGGTGCGGCTGTTCGGCCGGCCCGCCGGCGCGGGCGCGCCGCACCGCATCGCGCGCGCGGGCCTGCTGCAGGTCTCGCAAGACCGCGACCTGTTCGGCGACCTGAGCGTGCGCGACAACCTGCGGCTGGGTTGCCTGGCGCGCGCCAAGGCGCGCTACGACCGCAACCTGGAGCGCGTGTTCGGGTATTTCCCGCGCCTGCAGGAACGCATGGGCCAGCGCGCCTCGACCATGTCCGGCGGCGAACAGCAGATGCTGGCCATCGGCCGGGCGCTGATGGCCGAGCCGCGCATCATCCTGCTCGACGAGCCCTCGGCCGGCCTGTCGCCGCTGTTCGTGCAGGAAATCGGCGCCATGATGCAGGCGCTCAAGCGCGAAGGCGAAGTGGCGCTGGTGCTGGTCGAGCAGAACATGCGGCTGGCCGCCCAGGTGGTGGACCGCTTCTACATGCTGCGCGCCGGGCAGGTGGTGGCGCAGGGCCCGGCCGCCGAGCTCGAACGCGACTACGAGCACCTGGCGCGCGAATATTATCTGTAGCGGGCGAGGGCGGCGGCCCGCAGCGATCACGGCGTTGGGGCGTCGCCGCGATAGGGGCTTTCGCGGGCGCTTTGCCGGGTCAGGTCGATGGCGTAGCTCAGGGCCATGGACGGCGCTTTGCCCCGGTAGGCGATCGCCAGGTTGGCGATCGGCGGCTGGCCCCGCAAGGGCAGGTAGCGCACGCCCTCGGCCTGCAACTGGCTCATGGTGGCCGGAATCACCGACACGCCCATGCCGGCGGCCACGAACGTGACCACCGAGGTCAACTGCGGCACCTCGATGCCTTCGGACGGGCGAAAGCCCGCCATTTCGCAGGCCTGCACCACGGCGTTGTAAAGGCCCACGCCGACTTTGCGCGGATAGAAAATGAACATGTCGCCCGCCAGCTCGCGCAGGTCGACGGACTCGTGCGAGGCGAGCGGATGGGTGGCGGGGATCACGGCCAGCATGGGTTCGGTCAGGATGGTCTCGATCTGCACGCCGGGCATCTGCTGCGCGGGCGCCCGCACGAAGGCCAGGTCCACCGATCCGTTGTACACGCGCTCGATCAGTTCCAGCGTCGAATGTTCCTGCAGGCTGACGCCCACGCCCGGATAACGGCCGCGGTAGGTGCGGATCAGGCGCGGCACGAAAGGATGGATGCTGGCCGACACCGTGAAGCCCAGGGACAGGGTGCCCACTTCGCCGCAGGCGATGCGGCGCGCCGCTTCCTTGGCGCGCTCGGCGCCATCGAGCACCTGGCGGGCCTCGGCCATGAACGCGCGGCCGGCTTCGGTCAGCGCCACGCCGCGGCGGTCGCGCACGAACAACTGGGCGCCGACTTCCTGCTCGAGCTGCTGGATCTGCTGGCTGAGGGGCGGCTGGCCGATACCCAGGCGCTCGGCGGCGCGCGTGAAGTGCAATTCGGTGGCGACGGCCATGAAGTACCGCAGGTGGCGCAGTTCCATATTTAATTCGTCTTACAGGGATGTTTTCATATATTGGACAGATTCTAAACCGGCACCTACTATCTCGCGCTATCGCTGCCGCCAAAGGAGACAACATGCCTATCGTCAAGCGGGCCGATGGCCCCGACCTGCACTACAGCCTGACGGATTTCACCGATCCGTGGGCCGATGCACCCTATCTGTTCCTGCAGCACGGCTATGGCCGGCGGGGCAAGTTCTGGTTCCAGTGGGTGCCGCTGCTGAGCCGCTATTTCAAGGTGGTGTGCCCCGATATGCGGGGTCAGGGCGCGTCCAGCCGCGACTTCGACATCGGCACGGGGTTCACGCTGGAAACCCTGAGCGACGACGTGATCGCCATTGCCGATCACTTGGGCGCAGGCCGGTTCCACTATTGCGGCGAGTCCATCGGCGGCCTGATCGGGCTGGCGCTGGCGGGCCGCTACCCGGAACGCGTGTCGACGCTGTGCAATGTGTCCGGCCCGGTGTTCATTTCCGCCGCCGCCCGGCAGGGTTATGCCCTGGGCCAGGCAAGCTGGCCAGAGGCCGTCCGCAAGCTGGGGCCCCGCGAATGGCTGGACCGCACCAATGCCAGCACCCGCTTTCCGCCCGACACGCCGCCGGGCTTCCTGGCCTGGTACACCGACACCGTCGAAGAGACGGGCACCGAAGTCCTGGCCGCGCTGGCGCAGTTCGCCCTTGATGCCGACGCCCGGCCCTACCTGCCGAAGATCGCCGCGCCCATGCTGTGCCTGTACCCGCAGCGCGGCGCCATCGCCAACAGCGAGCAGCAAGACGCCCTGAAGACGCTGGTGCGCAACCTGGACCTGCGCGAGGTGGGCACCACCTTCCACATGATCCAGCACATCGTCCCGCAGGAATGCGTCAGCCTGCTGAAGGCGCATATCGCGCGCCATGCCGAAACAACCGTTGTCTATGGGGAGGCCGCCTGACCATGCCACTGAAATCCAAGCTCATCGTCCTGGCCGCCGCCCTGGGCCTGGCCGGCGCGGCCCAGGCCGCCGGCCCGCTTACCATGATCGTGCCGTTCTCGGCCGGCGGTTCGACCGACATCCTGGCGCGCGTGCTGGCCAAGGACATCGCCCAGGAACTCAACGTGCCGGTGGTCGTCGAGAACAAGCCGGGCGCCGAAGGGTTCATCGCGGCGCGCCAGCTGCGCACCGCCAAGCCGGACGGCAATACCCTGATGCTGGTGACCACCAGCGTCTACGCCATCAACCCCGCCATCTTCACCGAGATTCCCTATGACTCGGCCAAGGACTTCACCACCGTCAGCGTGGTGGCCTCGTCGCCCAATGTCATCCTGGCGGCCTCGGCAGCCAAGTACGGCAACCTGAAGGACGTGCTGGCCGCCAGCGGCAAGGGCGACGTCTATTACGCCACCGGCGCCACCATGCACCTGCTGAACGCGAAGTGGCTGGAAGCCCTGTCCGGCACCAAGATGACCAGCGTGCCGTACAAGGGCAGCGCCGCGGCTTACCCGGACCTGATCTCCGGCCGGGTCGACTTCATGGTGGACCAGCCGCTGTCGTCGCTGCCGTTCATCCAGCAGGGCCAGCTCAAGGCCCTGGCGGTCACCTCGGAAAAGCGCTGGCCGCGGATGCCCGACGTGCCCACCGTTGCCGAGCAAGGCTTCCCGGATTTCTCGACCACGTCGTGGTGGGCGGTGCTGGCCCCCGCGGCCACGCCCAAGGACGTCGTGCAAAAGCTGCACGACACGATCGCCAAGGGCCTGGCGCAGGCCGATACGCAAGAAAAAATCCACCAGATCGGCGCCGATATCGCGTCCATGTCGCTGCCGGAAGCGCAGGCCTACACGGCGGCAGAACTGGAAAAGTGGAAGGCCATCGCCAAGACCGCGAACGTGAAGATGAACTAGGGCTGCAACGTGCTCAGGCTGTCCGCGAATGTCTCGTTGCTGTTTCCCGAGTTGCCCTTCCTGGACCGGTTCGCCGCCGCGGCGCGGGCCGGCTTCGCCGCGGTCGAGGCGATGTATCCCTACGACCAGGACATCGACGCGATGGCCGGGCGCCTGCGCGAGCACGCGCTGACCTTGTCGGTCATCAACCTGCCGCCCGGCGGGGCGGCCGACAAGGGCCTGGCGGTCCTGGCAGGCCGGCAGGCCGACTACGAGGATTCGCTGGCGCGCGGCCTGGACTATGCCCTGGGCCTGGACTGCCGGCGCGTGCATCTGCTGACGGGCAATCTGCCGCCCGCCACGCCGCTGCGCGACTGCCGCGCGCTGCTGGCGCGCAACCTGGAGCGGGCGCTGCAGCGGTTCGCACCGCACGGCATCAAGGTCTTGCTCGAACCGCTCAGCCGGCAGATGCTGCCGCATTATTCGCTGGCGCGCGTCGAGGAAGCGGTCTCGCTGATCGACGAGATCGGTTCGCCGGACCTGCGCCTGCAGCTGGACCTGTATCACACCCAGATGGAGCAGGGCAACCTGGCGGCGCTGATCGAGCGCTACTACTCCTATATCGACTACATCCAGATAGCCGGCGTGCCGGGTCGCCACGAGCCCGATATCGGCGAGATCAACTACGGCTATGTGCTGGACCTGCTGCAGCGGCGCGGTTTCGACGGCTGGGTCGGCTGCGAATACGTGCCGCAAGGCGACACGCTGCAGGGTCTGCGCTGGGCGCGCGACCGGGGCTGGCTGCCCGCGGAAGCGGCCTGCGGGGCCTGACGGCCCCGGCAGGGGCAGGCGCTGGCGCATTCTGGCTCCATAGTGGACGCCCCGCAGGTGGGGAGCTTAGGCGGGCTCCGGCGGCCGGGACAGCGCGATTTGTTGTAATGATAATGATTTGCAATAATCAAGACTTTTCGCGCGCCTTATCTCTATGTCTCGTCGCCGCCCGTCCGACACCGGCTGGCTCGCTTATTACCGCGAGCTCGTCGGCACGTGGGCGCGCAAGGCGAACAGCGTCCATGACGCGGAAGACGCTACCCACGACGTGATTGCCACGATGCTCGAGGGCGATGCGTCGGTGATTCGTGACCGGCGGGCCTACCTGCATCGCAGCGTCTATCACGGCCTCGTCAGGCGATACCGCCAGCGCGCGCGGGAAGACGCCGTGCCCTTGCACGAGTTGCAGGAACACGAACATCCCGCTCAACAGGACGCCGATGCCGGCCTGCGATTGGCGCAACTGTCCGATGCCTTGCTGCAGGCGCTGGCAGAGCTGCCGCAACCCTGCCAGCAGGCTTTTGCGTGGCATCGGCTAGAGGGCTGGACCATTCCCGAGATCGCGTCCCATATGCAGTTGTCGGTCAGCAGCGTGGAAAAGTACCTGGCGCGCACGATGCGGCACTTGCATGCGCGCCTGCAGAGGTTCTCCGACTAACGACTAACATTACGGTGTTGGCGCCCACCGGATTTCTTCACTATCGGGCATCCCTTGAATCCGTAAAGCCGCTCGCGTTTCCGTTGACTTTCATGATCTCGCCTGACGCACTGGACGTTCCGACCGACCCCCATGACGCCGCGGCCTATTGGTTCGCGCGCGAGCATGGCGGATTGATGTCGGCCGCCGAACGCGAAACCTTCGATGCCTGGCTGCGCGCCGATGCCGCGCATATCCAGGCATATCGAGAAATGCGGGCAGTGTGGCAAGTGGCGCAAGCCGTGCCCGACCGCCGATTGCGGCCCATTGTCACTCCGGCCGCCGATGCCGCGCCGCACTTTGCCATGCGCCGATACATGCTGGGCGGGCTGGCGACCGCCTGTGGCGCTGCCGTGGTGGCCGGCATATGGGGGCCGCGGTGGGCAGCGGGCGAGCCCGTTTTTTCCGAGCGCTATGCCACCGGCCGGGGCGAGCGTCGCCAGGCCGCGCTGCCGGACGGATCCCTGCTGATGCTGAACACGGCTACGGTCGCGCACGTGACGTTCTACGATGCACAGCGCACCGTGCTGCTGCAAGAAGGTGAGGTCATGTTTTCCATCGCACCTGACGCGCAACGGCCGTTCGTCGTCCATACCGAGCTTGGGCAGGTGCGGGTAACGGGCACGCGCTTCGATGTGCGCGTGGATGCCGAACGGTTGGACGTCGCAGTGGAGTCCGGTTCGGTCGAGGTCACGGCCGGGGCGTGGTGGCGTCGCTTCACCCGGATGCTGGCTCCGGGGCAGGGGCTGCGTATCGCGGCAGGGCTGTCGGCTGCCGCACCTGCCCGGCAGGTGGACGTGGCCGCCATGACCGCCTGGCGGCAGGGCAAAGTGGTTTTCGACAGCGTGCCTCTGGCCGAAGTGGTCGACGAAATCAACCGCTACCGGAATCGGCCGGTCCGCGTGCAGGGCGCGCTGCGCCAACTGCGGATCGCCGGAGTATTCAATATTGACGATACCGATACTTTCCTGGCGGTGCTTCCTACGCTGGCGCCGGTGCTCGTGGTACCTGGCGCGGATGGCGGCAGCGAGATCGTTGCCCGTTGAACGGCAGCCACGCCCCGGCCATGCCGAGATTCTTCGAAAAACACTTTGTTTCAAATTGACGGCGCCGAGGCTTACGGGTTTGGGCGTTCGCCAGGCTCATGACTGATGTAGCGGGTGGCTTTCGACCGGCCATTCACGCCTGGCCCCGAGCAGGGGCGCTTTCATCAGAGACGAGCAGATTGTGAATCGACAAGAACGTAGAGGAAGCGATGCCGGCGGGCATCCGATCAAGTCGCGCGCCCATCGGGCGCTACGAACCGTTGTAGTGGCTGCGTGCCTGTCCGGCGCGGCGGCGCCCATTCACGCCCAGGGCGGCGGTCCGGTCAAGCTGAGCATTCCGGCGCAACCCCTGAACCAGGCATTGCTGCAATTGGGGCAGCAGGCCGATATCCAGATCTATTACCTGCCCGAAATGGTACGCGGGCTCTACGCGCCCGCCGTATCGGGCGCCTTGACGTCCGACCAGGCGTTGCAGGCCCTGTTGCGGGGCACCGGTATCCAATACGAACGCCATGGCAACGCGGTGACACTGCATCATGCGGGCGAGGTGGCCGAGTTGCCGGCCGTGTCGGTAACGGGCGTGGAGTCGACCGGGCCCGAAGCACTGCCTGCCATATATGCGGGTGGCCAGGTGGCGCGCGGGGCTCGCCTGGGGCTGCTGGGTAATGTCGACATGGCTGACATGCCCTTCAGCGTGACGGCCTACACCTCCGAACTGATCGAGAACCAGCAAGCTCGCAACCTGGGCGATGTCATCTCCAACGACGCGTCCGTGCAGGCGGCCGGCCCATGGCATTTCGACAATTTCTATATTCGCGGCTTGCCGCTCAATCGCGAAGAAATCGCTTTCAATGGCTTGTACGGTATTGCCAGCACCGAGGGCACTGTCCTGGACGGCATCGAACGCGTGGAGCTGCTCAAGGGGCCCAATACGTTGCTCAATGGCGCGGCTCCGCGCGGCACGGCGGGCGGAGGCGTGAACCTGGTTCCGAAGCGGGCCGGCGACACGCCGCTCACGCGTGTTGCTGCCAATTACCTGAGCGACGGCAACGTGGGCGGCCATCTCGATTTCGGCCGTCGTTTCGGCACCGACAATCGATTCGGCGTGCGCATCAATGCGTCGTATCGCGATGGCGAATCTTCCACCGATCGCGAAAAACAGCGCGTGGGAATGTTGTCGGTGGGCCTGGACTACAACGGCGAAAAGCTGCATGTCAGCGCCGACGTGGGAACCAGCAACCAGCGCATCGACGCCGCCAAGAGCAATTTCTACGTTACCTCGCCCGATTTGCCGTCGGCTCCCAGGGGCGAGACGAACGTCTGGCCGTCCTGGTCGTATCAAGAAAAGGAGCATACCTTCGGCATGCTGCGGGCCGACTATCAGGCTACCGATTACATGAGTTTCGGCTTCGCCTACGGCGGCGCGGAATCCAGTCGCAAGATGAATTCGCCGTTCGGCGTCATCACCAATGGCCGCGGCGATATCTTGTTTTCTCCCAGCGCGCTGCAGGAAGAAAACCACACGACAAGCCTGGAGGCCAACGCGCGCTTCAAGATTCCCACCGGTCCGCTGACACAGCAGATCGTGCTTGCCTATAGCGATTTCCAATCGGATATCGACAACTACCAACCGCAAACCACGTGGTCGGCCAGCTCGAATCTGTATGACCCGGCCGACCTGGCCGAGCCGAGCGGGCTGGATTTCGATCGCGACCTGACCCCGCTGTCTTCCACGCGCCTGCGCAGCTATGCCATCACCGACACTTTGTCGGCATTGGATGATCGGGTGCTGTTGACGGCAGGTTTGCGGCACCAGCAGATTCGTGTCAATGCGTACAACTGGGCCACGGGGGCGTTCGAGTCGCGCTACGAGCGAAGCAGGAACACGCCGGCCGCGGGGTTGGTGATCAAGCCCGCCGAGGGGGTGTCGTTGTACGCCAACTATGTGGAAGCCCTGTCGCAAGGCGATACTGCGCCCAGCACGGCCGTCAACGCCAACGAGGTCTTTGCCCCGATTGTCTCGCGCCAGGGCGAAGTGGGCGCGAAGGTAGACTGGGGTACCTTGTCCACGACCTTGAGCGCTTTCCAGATCAAGCGCCCAAGCGGCTATCTGGATGGGTCCAACCGCTACGTCATGGCCGGCGAGCAGCGCAACCGCGGGGTGGAATTCCAGGCATTCGGCGAGGTGACGCCGGGAGTGCGGCTGCTGGGCGGTGTGACCTGGACCCAGGCCATCCTGACCAAGACCCGGAACGGCGAGTTCGACGGCAACGAGGCGGCTGGGATACCCAAGTGGTCCGTGCGCCTGGGCGGCGAGGTGGATATTCCCTACGTGCCCGGCCTGACGGCCACCGCCCGCCTTATCTACGCGTCTTCGCAAGCGTTCTCGGCCGACAACACCATGCGTCTGCCATCCTGGACCCGCATCGACCTCGGGGCCCGCTACACCACACGTGTCGCGGGGCGCCAGGTCGTGCTGCGAGCTGTTGTCGAAAACGTCGCCAACCGTCGCTATTGGGATTCTGCGCCGGCCTACCAGACCGTGACCTACGCCGCGCCTCGCACTTTCCTGCTGTCGGCCAACATCGATTTTTAGGATGCCGTCCGGCCTAGCACGCGCCGGCGCCGGGCAGGGCGGGCGGTATGCCTGGATGCTGGCGCATCGCTACGTCGGCCTGTTGATGGCGGGTTTCCTGGCAGTGGCCGGGTTGACCGGCAGCATCCTGGCTTTCGGGGCGGAGATCGACGCTTGGCTCAATCCGCACTGGTTCCGCGTCGAGTCGCGCGGGCCCGCCTTGGGCCTTGATCGGTTGGCCTATCGCATCGAGCAGGCCGACCCGGCGGTGCGGGTGGACTACATTACCCACGACGGCAGGCCGGGCCACGCGGCTTTCGCGTTTGTCTCGCCGCAACCCGGCCACGCCGACGACGCGGGCACACGCCCCTCGTATAACCAGGTTTTTATCGACCCCATCAGCGGCGCCATCCTCGGCCAGCGCCAACGCGGCGCCTGTTGCCTGGGGGCCGCCCACTTCGTTCCGTTCATGCTGGAAGTCCATCGCAGCTTGTTCATCCCTGCGCCCTGGGGACGCTGGTTGATGGGAGGCATTGCCTTGCTCTGGCTGCTGGATGGCTTCGTCGGCGCCTATCTGACCTTGCCGCGTAGCCGGCCGCGTTGGCGGAAATGGGGCGTGGCCTGGAAGATCAAGCGCGGCGCCGGCCCGTATCGTCTGAATTTCGACTTGCATCGCGCCGGCGGACTGTGGCCCTGGGGCATGCTGCTGGCGCTGGCCATGAGCAGTGTGTATTTGAACCTGCGCGCGGAAGTGTTCGAGCCGGTGGTGGCAACATTCTCGCCTGTTTCGCCTTTTCCTCAATCGCCCGTCGCAGGTCCCGCACGGGCTGGCGGGCCTCTATTGAATTTCGAGACTGCGCGAAAGCAAGCCGACCAGCATGCGCGCGATTGGGGGTGGCCATACCATGTGTCGGGCGTGACGTACTTTCGCGACCAGGGCACGTTCCTGGCCATGCTTTGGCCAGCCTACGAGAACCGTGGCACGGGCCTGGGAGCCCCGCTGCTGTTCTACGATGCATATACGGGGCATCTGTTGAAGGCCGATGTTCCCGGGGCGGGTTCCTGGGGTGACCAGGTCATCGCCGTGCAGTTTCCGCTGCACAGCGGCCAGATCGCTGGCCTGCCCGGCAAGATCATTGTCTGCCTGGGTGGCTTGCTGGTCGCCATGCTGTCGGCGACCGGCGTAGTGATATGGCAGCGCAAGCGGCGGGGCCGGCGAGCGGGCGGCTGAGCGACAGCATCTGGCGGCATCGCGCGCGCACCGGCGCCACGGGGCGTTGCTCTGGACTCAGCCCGCCACGCGGAAGCGTTCGGCGTCGTCCATGAAGGCCTTTTCGCCGAAACCGGCTTCGTTCGAGCCGAACGGCATCTGCGCGCGCAGCTTCCAGTAGGCGGGAATGTTCCATTCGCGCGCCACGGCGGCGTCGATCAGCGGGTTGTAATGCTGCAGGCTGGCGCCCACGCCGGCGTCGGCCAGCGCCGTCCATACCGACAGCTGCGCCATGCCGCCGGCCTGTTCCGACCACACCGGGAAGTTGTCGGCGTACGGGGCGAATTTTTCCTGCAGGCTGCGCACCACGTCCTGGTCTTCGAAGAACAGCACGGTGCCCACGCCGGCGGCGAAGCTGCCGAGCTTGGCTTCGGTCTTGTCGAAGCCTTCGGCCGGCGCGACCTTGCGAACTTCGTCCACGGCGATGCGCCACAGCTTTTCGCTTTCGGCGCCGAACAGCACCAGCGCGCGCGAGCTTTGCGAGTTGAACGACGACGGGCTGTGCTTGATCGCGTCCTGGATCAGGGACAGCAGGTCTTCTTTGGAAACCGACAGGTTGCGGCCCAGCGAGTATTGCGTACGGCGCTTCTTCAGCGTGTCGAGAAAGGCGTTGTTCATGAGAGTGGGATCTTCCAACTGGTAGATAGGCGGGTGACGTGCGGCAAATTCTAACGGCCGGGATGCGCGGCGAACACCGGTTTCGGCCGTTTTGGCGTGGAACGGATTGTTCCTTCCATGGTGCGAATCACGTCCGCCGCGTCTCAATACCCCAGGGCCAGGCCGTCGCGCCGGCAGTCGGATCCGCCCTGATAGGTGCCGGCCGCATGGTCGGCCCAGATCGCGTGACAAGTGCCGAGCGGATTGACGGCCAGCGTGGGGCAGTGCCCCCGTTTGCGTAGCCCGTCCCATACCTCCATCGGAACCGTTGCCTCCAGTTCGAGGGTCTCGCCGCGCGCGAACAGGCGCGGGTGTTCGATGGCCTGCTGGATGCCCATCCCGTAATCGATAATGTTGGAAAGAACCTGGATCTGACCTGAGGGCTGAAAATGCCCGCCTGTGACGCCAAAGGCCATGACGGCGTCGCCTGCTTGAGTCAGCAGCGCCGGGATGATGGTGTGCAATGGGCGTTTGCGCCCCTGGAGTTCGTTGGGATGGCCTGGGTCCAGAACGAATCCGCATCCCCGGTTGTGCAGCAGGATGCCGCTTCTGGGCACCGTCAGTCCACTGCCGAAATCATCGAAAATGGAATTGATGAACGACACCATCGTGCCGTCGCGATCGACCACGGCGATATAGACGGTATCCCGGTGTTCGGGCGCCGCAACCGGCGGCAATGCGACCATCCGGCGGCGCATATCGACTTGGCCGGTCAGGGTGGCTATCGTCGCGGGTGACACCAACCGATCTATGTCCACGGGAAAGAAGCCCGGATCGCCCAGGATGGTGTCGCGCTGGCTGTAGGCCAGGCGGGAAATCTCGGCATGCAGGTGGTAGCGTTCGGTGCTCAAGGGGCCGTACCGGCCGATGTCGAATGCCTGTTGCATGGCCGCGAGTTGCAGGGCAACCACGCCTTGTCCATTGGGAGGGCATTCCCACAGCTGGTATTCCCGATATGCCGTGGCAATCGGCGTGACATACTCTGGCCGATAGCTGGCCAGGTCGTCCATGGTCATCGTGCTGCCGCGGCGTTGCAGGAACTGCACGATGTCTTCGGCGATCCAGCCCGAGTAAAACGCGTCTGCGCCTTCCCGGGCAATGGCGGCCAGGGCGTCTGCCAGCCGGGGGTTGGAATGGATGTCTCCCATCCGGGGGGGCTTGCCGTGCGGCAGGAAAATGTCGCGAGAGTCCTCGCACGCGGACAATTTATCGACTTGCCTTGCCCAGTCCCGTGCCAATCGTTCCGTGACGGGGTAGCCCGACCTGGCTGCATCGATCGCCGGTTCGAGCGCATCCTGGAGCGACCGCGTACCGTGATCGGCCAACAGCCGGTGCCAGGCACGCACCGCGCCTGGCACCGTGACAGCAGCTGCAGTTTGTGGATCGACAGCCTGTATACCTTGGCTGCGCAGTCGCGCTGCGCTGGCGCCAGCGGGTGACCAGCCCGAGCCGTTCAAGGCGATGGGAGCCTGCCCCCGCTTCTTGAGCAGTACGAAACAGTCGCCGCCTATTCCGGTTTGAGATGGCTCGACCACCGCCAACATGGCGGCGATCGTGATTGCGGCATCGACGGCATTGCCACCGCGGCGCAGCACGTCCAGGCCGGCCAGCGCCGCTTGAGGATTCGAAGTGGCCACCATCGCGCGCATGCCGAGGGCAACGGAACGACTGGGCTTGGAAAAGTCACGCATGTCTTGATCCTTATGCAAGGACGGGGATCGGTGTCGGCGCTGGCACTGCGTGCCGCGTTGCCATGGGGCCTGTAGATGCTAGCGGCATAGCTGGAGTCCATCGGCGCGAAATATTGCGGCCTGGCGCAACAAAAATGCGTTTTCACGCGGGTTCGCATGAGCGACATGAAAATGCAATGTCAGTGCGTTTGGTGCCGGCTATTCGCGCAAATGTTCTGTTCTTGCCACCCTATTCTTACCGGGTTGGCAAGCAGTCGCGCCAGCATGGCTTGCCTGGGGGGCTACCCCTGGTCCCGATCGGCGAAGTGCGGGTGTACCCGTATCCAATGGAATTGCGATGACCACAACTGACCAAAGTACGGCCGCCGCCCGGCTGGATCGTCTTCCGATCCTGCGATTTCACAAGAGACTGTTCGCCCTTGTGAGCGGAGGGCTGTTTATCGACAACTTCGATATCTACATCGCCGGCGCAGTACTGGCGGTATTGTTGCAATCGAACTGGAGTTCGCTGGAGTTGAATGCAACGTTTATCTCGGCCACGTACACCGGCATGCTGATGGGGACCGTGCTTGCCGGTATCGCTGCCGATCGCTACGGCAGGAAACTGACGTTTCAATTGAACCTGGCGATTTTTGGCCTGGCCTCGATCGCATGCGCATTGGCTCCGAACATACATTTCCTGATCGTGGCGCGGTTTGTCTGCGGCGTGGGCCTGGGCGCCGAACTGGTCGTCGGCTACAGCACGCTGGCGGAATTCACGCCGCCGCACAAACGCGGGAAATGGCAGACGCTGATGTCCATGGTCTCGTCGTTCGGCTTGCTCGCATCGACATTGCTCAGTTTTTTCCTGATCCCTGCCTTCGGCTGGCAGGTCATGTTCTGGATTCCCGGGCTGGCCGCGCTTTACATTCTATGGTTGCGCAAGGCGATTCCTGAGTCGCCCCGTTGGTTGGAAGTGCGGGGCCGGCGGGCGGAAGCCGATGCCATCCTGCGCGAGATCGAGAGCGAAGCGCTCGCGCAAGGCATTGCGCTGCCGGCGCCGCAGCCATCACGGCAGCGCCCCGTCGAGATGCTCGCTAGCCGGAAATTCCTGAAGCCGTTGATTCTGGGAACGGTGTTACAGGTGGTCATGTTCACCGCGCTTTACGGCCTGGTGAATTGGATTCCGACCTTCCTGACCAAGCAGGGCATGTCGCTCAATCAGTCGCTGGGGCAAACGGCTTTCATGACGCTGGGTGGGCCGGCCGGCGCGTTTATCGCCCAGGCGCTTACCGACCGGCTGGGCCGGCGCAGGTCCATCATTTTCGGCTCTGTCATCGCCGCTGCTCTGGCGGTGGCATTCGGCCAAGTGGCATCTCCGTTGGCAGCAACGCTGGTGGGGTTTGCCACCTTTACGGCAACCTTCTTCCTGCTTGCCACGATTCAGGCGTTGTACCTGCCGGAATTGTTTCCGACTGAGGTTCGCATGCGTTGCAACGCCATATGCCTGGGGATCGCGCGGGTCAGTTCCATCATTGCGCCGTTCGGCATCGTGATGCTATTCGAGCGCGGTGGGTTTTCCAGCGTCGTCACGGCGATTGCCGTTCTGTTCTTGCTGCAGGCGGCCGTCATCCTGTTCTTCGGCATAGAGACCAGCAAGCGTTCGATAGATGAAATCATTGACGACTTGGATGCCTCGGTCGCATCGGCCGGCAATCGCATCACGTCGATGCGCTAGTCATCCATCGAGCCTATTGAAGGATTTTTCCCATGAGCCAATACCATATCATTCCCGGTTTTCCTGCGTCGATGTCGCCCAGCAGCCATGCGGCCGAGGCCGACAATTTCGTATTTCTTACTGGCCAGTTTGGTCGGGATATCGATCATCCCGAAGATCCTCTTCCCGAGGGAATCGAGGCGCAGACCGCGCGCGCGTTGAGCAACATGAAACGCACGCTGGAGTCCCTGGATCTGTCTATGTCCGACGTGTTGAGCGTGCGCGTGTTCCTGACAGAGTTCCACCGCGACTACGATGCGATGAATGCGGCTTACCGGAAATTTTTCGAAGAAGGACGCCGTCCCACCCGCACATGCATCGGCGTCACCGCGCTGGTCAGGAATGCCCTGATCGAACTGGATTGCATTGCCTATCGCGGCAAGCAAAGCAGCTGATGGCCGGGGACTCGATGTTCATTCTCAATACTCATCCCGATTACCAGCAGGCCCTGGACGAAGCGGATCGCCAGACCTTCGGTGCGGCCGCCGCCGCCGAGGCGGAACAATACGCCCGGGCGCGAGCGGGTTATCTTCCTACGCGCTTGGTCGATCTGCGGGGCTTGGCGCACCTGCACGGAGTCGGTGCGATCCAGATCAAAGACGAAAGCACCCGATTCGGCCTGGGCAGCTTCAAGGCACTTGGGGGGGCCTATGCCGTCATTCGGCATGTGCTGGATGAGGCTGGCCGGCAATTGGGCCACGAGGTCGGCATGGCCGACATCGCATCGGAGGCGGTCAGGGGGGTTGCCAAGCACCTGGTGGTGGCATGTGCTACCGATGGAAACCATGGGCGCTCGGTTGCCCAGGGCGCGCAGCTAATGGGTGCACGGGCGGTTATTTTCGTGCATGCGGGGGTCAGCGAAGCGCGCATTGCCGCGATCGCGTGCCTGGGTGCCGAGATCGTTCGCGTACCGGGCAGTTACGACGATTCAGTGGCGCAGGCCACCGCCGTGTCGCAAGATCGTGGCTGGGCCATTGTGTCCGATACTTCCTGGCCGGGATATGAGCGCATCCCGTCGCTTGTCATGCAAGGCTATACCACCCTGCTGTTGGAGGCCTTTCGCGAAATGTCCCTGCCGCCTACGCATGTCTTCGTCCAGGCCGGTGTTGGCGGCATCGCAGCGGCCACTTTCGCTTACATGGACTTGTTCCTGGGCAGGGACCGGCCGAGATTTATTGTGGTCGATCCATCGCGCGCGCCTTGTCTCTACCAGAGCGCCAGGCAGGGGAAGCGGGTGCGGATCGCAGAAGGCGAACCCACCATCATGGCCATGCTCGAATGCTACGAGCCATCCATGGTGGCATGGCGCATTTTGACCCGCACGGCGGACGCGTTCATGACGGTCGACGAAGCCGATGCCGTCGATGCAATGCGCACGCTCGCCGCCCCGGTAGACGATGACCCGAGCGTCGTGGCGGGGGAAAGTGGCGGAGTCGGCCTGGCTGCGTTCCTGAAAGCCGCGCGTGATGAATCGATCCGGCGTTCGCTGGCCTTGGGTCCCGAGTCACGGATTTTCGTCATCAATACCGAAGGCGCGACAGACCCGGCGCAATATGAGCGGCTGGTGGGGCGAAGTCCCGACCAAGTCTTGGCCGGAGCTTGATGCTCGAACCGGCTGCGCCGACCGGCGCGGCTGGTTTCCCGATCCGCCTCGGACATCAATAGCCGTTTGCCGGTCAATCGAATGGATCAATCATTTCTTTTCCAAAGCATTGCGTTGCTGTCGCTGGGTGTCGGCAGTGGGTTCCTGGCCGGACTGCTGGGAATTGGCGGTGGCATGGTCCTGGTGCCGGCGCTGACCCTGTTGCTTGTCCGTGGCGGTGTTGAGGCCGGTCTGGCGGTAAAAATGGCGATCGCCACGTCGATGGCCGCCATTCTGTTTACATCCATCGCCAGTGTGCGGGCGCATCACCGGAAAAGGGCGGTGAGGTGGGACATAGTCAAGAGCCTGGCGCCTGGCATTGTGGCAGGCAGCGTCGTCAGCAGCGTCGGCGTATTTGCGCTATTGAAAGGCAATTGGTTGGCTATTGTGTTCGGCGTGTTCGTGACATTCTCTGCCATCCAGATGTTCCTGGACAAGCAGCCCAGGTCGACCCGTCAAATGCCGGGAACGGCCGGCAGGCTCGCGGCCGGTGGCGCCATCGGCTTCCTGTCCGGATTGGTAGGTGCCGGAGGCGGCTTTATCAGTGTCCCTTTCATGGCGTGGTGCAACGTCGCCATCCACTCCGCGGTGGCGACCTCGGCAGCGCTGGGGTTCCCCATTGCCCTGGCCAACATCGGCGGTTATGTCGTCACTGGTATGCGGGTAGAAGGGTTGCCCGCCCATGCTTTCGGTTTTGTCTGGCTGCCCGGCCTGGTCCTGGTCGCCATCGGCAGCGTGCTGACCGCTCCCCTGGGAGCCAGGGCGGCTCATGCGCTGCCAGTCAAGCCGTTGAAGCGCGCATTCGCGATGATGCTCTTCCTGGTTGCCGCTTATATGTTCTATACCGGTGGCAGAAGCCTGCTGGCTTGATCCGAATCGGTCTGGCCCCAAGGGCCCTGGCAGAGGGGCGGCACTTTTTCTCGCGGCGTTGTCGTGCATTCCTGGCTGATGTCGGCATGTTGTGCTGCCGGTGCTGCAATAAACTAGTACCGCAGTACATCTTGAAGGAAATACCAACAATGTATTCGCCGGATGCCCATGGCATTCCCGGCAGCAAGGGGACTACCGGACGATGGAATTCGATGCCTATGACCGGAAGCTATTGGAGCTTCTTCAAGACGACAACAGGCTGTCGCAACGGCAACTGGCGGATTTCGTCAGCTTGTCTCCGTCCGCGGTGAATCGACGAATCGCCGCGCTGGAGGCTAGCGGCGTAATTCGTGCCAATGTCAGTCTGGTTGATCCGAGTCTGGCCGGCCGGCCCATTACGGTCATGGTCGAAGTCAAGATCGAGAACGAGCGCTTGGACCTGCTCGATGAAGTCACTCAGCGTTTCTCGAAATGCCCGCAGGTCCAGCAGGTGTACTACGTGACTGGCGATTTCGATTTCTTGCTGGTCATGAACGTGAAAGACATGGGGGAATACGAGCGGCTTACCAGAGAGCTGTTCTTCAGCGCCGGCAACGTGAAGAATTTCAAGACCGTGGTGGCCATGAATGTTGCGAAATCGACCCTCAAGGTGCCGCTGCTGATCTAGGCACCAGTCGCCTGTACTGCCTGGCGGGCAGATAAAAAGGGTTAGCCCAGAGAATGAGCTAACCCTTTGATTTTCTTGGTCGGGGCGGCGGGATTCGAACTCGCGACCCTCTGCTCCCAAAGCAGATGCGCTACCAGGCTGCGCTACGCCCCGACGAGCCGCTCTGGCGAACGGCGAGGCGGCATTGTACCTTAGCCGGCAGCGCGGCTCGCCGGCGCTGGCCGCCGGGGAAATCCGGCCCACGCAAGGCGGCTGCCAGCCGATATGATGGGCTTGCGCGCCGCGCGGCAAGCGCCTGCCGTCCACCCGTTTCCCGGAGACGCACCATGACCGTCCTGCAAGAAATCTGGGCCACCGTCTGCAGCGAGTTCAGCGACATTCCCGATATCGGCGAGGCCACCCGCATCGTGTTGCGGCTGGGTGTGGCGATCGTGCTGGGCGGCTTGCTGGGCTACGAGCGCGAGCGCAGCGGCAAGGCGGCCGGCCTGCGCACGCATATGCTGGTGGCGTTGGGCGCCGCGCTGTTCGTGCTGGTGCCGCTGCAGGGCGGTATGCAAGTCGGCGACCTCAGCCGCGTGCTGCAGGGCGTGATCGCGGGCATCGGGTTCCTGGGCGCGGGGGCCATCATCAAGCTGGGCAGCGAGCGCCAGATCCACGGGCTGACCACCTCGGCCAGTATCTGGACCACCGCGGCCATCGGCGTGGCCGCCGGCATGGGGCGCGAGGCCACCGCGGTCGTCAGCGCGCTGATCGCGCTGTTCGTGCTGGCCGTGCTGCGGCGGGTGGAAAAGCGCATCGAGGACGCGCCGCGGGGCTGACCGCGGCAAGCCAGGCGGCGAGCGCAGCGCCCGCGGGGTGGCGCTTCAGCCGGCCTTGCGCTGGCCCGCGGGTGTTTCGACATAGCCCAGCTTGCGCGAGATATCGGTCGCGCAGGCGTGCAGTCGCTGGGCGATCTCGCCATCCCAATCGCTGTCGAAGGTGGCGGACGGCCCCATCACGAGCAGGCCCACGGCAATGTGGCCCATCGAGTCGAACACCGGCGCGCAGAAGGCGTCGATGCCGGGAATGGGGCTGCCCAGCGTGCGGGAAATGCCGCGGCTGCGGATGTCGGCCAACTGGCGCTCGTAGTCGCTTTGCTCGGGGCGATTCTGGTGCCGCGAGCCGAAATGGACACCCATCGGATCGGCTTCCAGCACGCGCGACACCACCTTGGCCGGCAGGTAGGCCGCAAACAGGCGGCCGGTGGCCGTGTGCACCAGCGACATGACCGTGCCGATGCGCAGGTTGACGTGCAACGGGTGCGCCGGCTCTTCCAGCCGGATCAGGGTGGGGCCCAGGTTGCCCCAGACTACCAACCCCGTGCCGTGGCCGGTGGTGGCGGCCAGGTCCGCGATGGCTTGCGAGGCATCGCGCACCGGGTTCAGCCGATGCAGCTTGGCCAGGCCCAGCTCTAGCGCCAGGTGGCCCAGTTCGTACAGGCTGGACACCGGATCGCGCGCCACGAAACCCACCTTCATGAAGCTGACCAGGTAGGGATGGACCTTGCCGGGGGGCATGTCGCAGGCCTGCGCCAGCTCGGTCAGGCCGGCCGGGCGGCCGAATTGGGCCAGCGCCTGCAAGACCTGGCTGCCCAGTTCCACCGACTGGATGCCGCGACGGTTTTTTTCCAATTGCTGTCCTTTCCAGGGCGGGGCGCGCTGCGGCGCGGCCCGGGGAATCACGGGGTAAACACCTATATTATCACTTCGATAATTCTATATATTTCGATCATGACTAACTAATTAGATTTTAACTAAACATGAAAGTGCACCTCTCCGGGGACGATTTGCCGGCCTGCGCCGACGTGGTGATCGCGGGGTCGGGGGCGTCGGGCATGGCCACCGCGATCACCGCGGCATTCCAGGGCGCGCAGGTCGTTGTGCTGGAAAAGGCCGAGCAGTTCGGCGGTACGGCGGCGCGCTCCGGAGGCTGGCTGTGGATACCCGGCACGCCGCTGGCGGCCGCGCTGGGCATCGACGAACCGGCCGATGCGGCGCGGGACTACATCGCGCACGAGGCGGCCAGCCACTTCGATGCCGCGCGCACGCGGGCGTTCCTGGAAAACGGGCCGAAGGCCATCGAGTTCTTCACCCGCCACACCAGCGTGCAGTTCGACATGCCGCGCAGCTTTCCCGACTACCACGCCGAGGCGCAGGGCGGGCGGCTGGGCGGCCGGTCGATGGTGACGCGCCCATGCGACGGCCGCGAGCTGGGCGAGGCCATCGCGCACCTGGCGCCGGCGTTGCCGGAGCTGACCGTGCTGGGCATGATGCTGGCCTCCGGCGACGAGATCCGGCATTTCACCCGTGCATTCCGCTCGTGGACGTCGTTCCGCTACGTCGCGGCGCGCCTGTTGCGCCATGGCCTGGACGTGCTGCGCCATGGCCGCGGCATGACCCTGACCAACGGCAATGCCCTGGTGGCCCGGCTGGCGAAATCCGCGCTGGACCTGGGCGTGCCCATCTACCTGCGTTCCCGCGTCCTGTCGCTGCTGGTCGAGGATGGCCGCGTTGCCGGGGTGCGGGTGCAGACGCCGGCCGGCGAACGCACGATCCGCGCGCGCCAGGGGGTGGTGCTGGCGTGCGGCGGCTTTCCGCACGACCTGGCGCGCCGACAGGCGTTGTTCCCGCATGTGTCGCGCGGCCAGGGCCACCAATCGCCTTCGCCCGCCGCCAATACCGGCGACGGCCTGGCGTTGGCGGAAACGCTGGGGGTTCGGGTGGACGGCACCATCGCCCACGCCGCGGCCTGGACGCCGGTGTCGACGCCGACGCGCCGCAACGGCGACAAGGGCGTCATGCCACACTTCATCGACCGGGCCAAGCCCGGCGTCATCGCCGTGACGCGGCAGGGCAGGCGGTTCGTCAACGAAAGCCTGTCGTACCACGACTTCGCCATCGCGATGATGGATGCCTGCCGGGGCGACGACGACGTCTCGGCATGGCTGTTGTGCGACCACGCCACATTGCGGCGCTATGGACTGGGCCGGGTGGCGCCATTCCCGGTGCCTTACGGCCACCACCTGCGCTCGGGCTATCTGCGCCGTGCCGGGACCATTGCCGCGCTCGCCGCGGAAATCGGCGTGGCTCCCGATGTGCTGACCGCCGAGGTCACGCGCTTCAACGCCGATGCTCGCGCCGGCACCGACACCGCGTTCGGCAAGGGCACCACCGCGTACAACCGTTTCCAGGGCGACGCGCTGCACGGCCCCAACCCCTGCCTGGCGCCGCTGGCGCAGGCGCCGTACTACGCGATCCAGTTGTTCGTGGGCGATATCGGCACCTTTGCCGGGTTGCCTACCGATGCATCGGGGCAGGTGCTGTATCCGGATGGGCAGGCCGTGCCCGGCCTTTATGCGGTGGGCAACGACGCGGCCAGCATCATGGGCGGCAGCTATCCGGGCGCGGGCATCACGCTGGGGCCCGCTTTGTCGTTCGGCTATGTGCTGGGCAATCACCTGGCGGGCAAGCCGTCGGCGGCCCTGGCGCAGGCTTCGCAAGACCTTTTCGCAAAATAGGCCGGCCGCGCCGGTCAAGGAGGAGAGATGAGAAAGTCGCTAAGTTTCGCCGTGCTGGCGGCAGGCGCCTGGCTGGGCGCCGGCGTGCCGGCGCATGCCTATCCCACCAAGCCTGTCACCATCGTCGTGCCTTTCCCCGCCGGCAGCCAGACCGACATGGTTGCCCGCATTGCCGGGGCGGAACTGGAACGCCGGCTGGGCAAGCCGTTCGTGGTGGAAAACAAGCCGGGCGCATCCGGTTCGATCGCCGCCAGGTATGTGGCCGAAAGCGCGCCCGACGGTTCGACGCTGCTGCTGACCACGGCGGCCATCCAGGCCATGAACAAGAGCCTGTTCAAGCAACCCTCGTACGATCCGGTCAAGGATTTCACGCCCGTCGCGCAGATCGCCACGACGTCCATGATGCTGATGACGCGGCCGGATTTTCCCGCCGACGACGTCAAGGGGCTGGTGGCGCTGGCGAAGAAGGATGGCAAGGCGATGTCGGCCGGCTACGGTTCTTCCGGCGCGCAGATCGCGCTGGCGCTGTTCCAGTCGCGGGCGGGCACGGACGTGCTGGCCGTGCCGTACAAGGGCATTCCCAATGCCGTGACCGATGTGATCGGCAAGACCATCACCTTCACCTTCGTCGATGTCGGCAATGCGCTGCGCTTCCAGCAGGGCAAGCAGCTCAAGCCCCTGGCCGTCGCCTCGGCGCGGCGCTCGCGCCTGGCGCCGTCGGTGCCGACGCTGGCCGAGTCGGTGGGCGACTACAACATCGTCAGCTGGTACGGCGTCGTGGGCCCCAAGGCCATGCCCGATACCGTGGCCCAGACGGTGGCGCAGGCGCTGCAGGCCAGCCTGAACGATGCCGCGGTCGTCGAGAAACTGGCGGTGGCCGGTGTCGAACCCGCCTACATGCCGCCCGCGCCGTTCGGCGATCACATCAGGCACGAGGTCGACAATTGGGCCAAGCTGGTCCAGCTCGCGCACATCGAACCGCAATGACCGCGGAACCTTCCAACCCTTTACCTGCCGCATCCACAGCCATGAAAATCATCGACTTCCGACTTCGTCCGCCCGCCATGGGCTTCCTGAACGCCCGCATCTATACCCGCCCGGACATCCGCAACCGGTTCACACGGCAACTGGGCTTCGAGCCGGCGCCCTCGGCCGAAGAAAAATCGCTGGACCTGATGTTCCAGGAAATGGCCGCCGCCGGCATCGAGCAGGGCGTCTGCGTGGGGCGCAATTCCAGCGTCCTGGGGTCGGTGTCCAATGCCGACGTGGCCGCCGTCGCCAAGGCCCACCCGGGCAAATTCCACCCGGTCGGGTCGATCGAGGCGGCCACGCGCAAGGAAGCCATGGCGCAGATGCAGGAAATCCTGGACCTGGGTATCCGCGTGGTCAACCTGGAACCGGGCGTGTGGGCCACGCCCATGCACGTGGACGACCGCCGGCTGTATCCCCTGTATGCGTTCTGCGAGGACAACCGCATTCCCGTCATCATGATGACGGGCGGCAATGCCGGGCCGGACATCACCTACACCAATCCGGAACACATCGACCGCGTGCTGGGCGATTTCCCCGACCTGGCGGTGGTCAGCTCGCACGGCAACTGGCCGTGGGTGCAAGAGATCATCCACGTGGCGTTCCGGCGGCCCAATCTGTATTTGTCGCCGGACATGTACCTGTACAACCTGCCGGGCCATGCCGACTACATCCAGGCCGCCAACTCGTTCCTGGCCGACCGCATGTTGTTCGGCACGGCCTATCCGATGTGCCCGCTGAAGGAATACACGGAATGGTTCCTGACCTTGCCGATCAAGCCGGACTCGATGGAGAAGATCCTGCATGGCAACGCCGAGACTCTGCTGAAGCAGGCGGGGCGCTAGCGCACGGCGGACGGTAACAAGTGGGGAGGGGCGCAAGGCCGGCGGCGGGCGCCGCCGTCACTTGCCGCGCATCTGATCGATCAGCCGGCGGTCGCGCTTGGTGGGGCGCCCCGCGGCGATGCCTTGCGCCGGTTCCGGCGCCAGCCGCCGCATCTCGGTCGCCCGCTCGCGCGCGGCCAGGCTTTCCGGGGTTTCTTCGTATAGCTGGCGCGCCGCCGGCGCCGGCCCGCGCACGGCGCTCAGCGCCACGATCCGTACTTCGGTGGCGGGGTCTTCCTTGCGGACGCTGACCAGATCCTGCGCCGCGATCTCGCGCGCCGGCTTGGCGGCCTGGCCGTTGACCGTTACCCGCCCCTTGCCGATTTCCTGCGCGGCCAGGCTGCGGGTCTTGTAGAACCGCGCCGCCCACAGCCATTTATCGAGTCGCATCTTGTCTGCCATAGCGCGCCATTCTAGGCTCAATCGCGGTCCGGCGCGCCCAGCGGGAAGAACGAGCGGTACGGCCGCGCCTCGTCCACCGCGCGGGCGAACGAGGGCCGTTGCAGCAGCCGGCGGCGGTAGGCGATGACGCCGGGGTAGGCCGGGCCGATGGGGTGGGTCCAGTCGGCGTAGAACAGGAACGGCGCGGCGGCGCAGTCGGCCAGGGTGAAGTCGGCCCCGGCCGCCCACTGGCGCCCCTGCAGAGTGCGCTCCAGCCAGGCGTAGGAGGTCTCCAGCATGTCGCGGGCCCGTTGCACGCCGTAGGGGTCGCGCGACTCGGGCGGGCGCAGCGCGTCGAACACCACTGTCTGCTGCGGCGTGGCGACGTAGTTGTCGAAGAAGCGGTCCAGGGTGCGCACTTCCAGGGCTGCCCGCGGGTCTTCGGGGATCAGGCGCACCGGGCCGGGATGGTACAGGCCCAGGTGTTCGATGATGCTGCTGGCCTCGATGACGGTGCGCCCGTCGTCGACCAGCACCGGGAAGCGCTTCATGGGCCACAGCCGGGCCAGCTGCTGCATGGCCGGGCTGTCGGGCCCTGCCAGGACTTGCGGTTCGAAGGGGACGGCGTTCTCGTAGAAGGCGATCAGGGCTTTCTGGCAGTACGACGAAAAGGGGTGGAAATACAGTTGCAGTGCCATGACAGGGTGCTCCGGAAGTCGCGGCGGGGGATTCCGCCCGTTACACGACGAGCGGGGCCGGCCGGAATCGACAAGCAAACGGCAAGGCTTATGCTAATCTTTATTTCAGCCGGACGCGCCGCACCTACCCCGCGTGCGATCCGGTGGCGGCCGATTGCGCGGTTACCTCCAGCACCCGGCCTTTGCAAAGCAAGAACGCCTGACACAATCACGCGTGGAGACATAACCATGAGCCAATATGGCCCACTGAAGCTGCACGTCCCCGAGCCCACCGGGCGTCCGGGTTGCAAGACCGATTTCTCTTATCTGCACCTTTCGCCGGCCGGCGAAATTCCCAAACCCCCCATCGATGTGGCTGCCGTCGACACCGGCGAACTGGCCTACCGGCTGGTGCGCGTCATCGACGACGACGGCCGGGCGGTCGGCCCCTGGGCGCCGCAGCTCGACCCCGACATGCTGCGCGCCGGCATGCGCGCCATGCTCCGGACCCGCATCTTCGACGCCCGCATGCTGACCGCGCAGCGGCAGAAGAAGATCTCGTTCTACATGCAGAGCCTGGGCGAGGAAGCCATCGGCTCGGCCCATGCGCTGGCGCTCGAGCCGGGCGACATGTGCTTTCCCACGTACCGGCAACAAAGCATCCTGCTGACCCGCGACGTGTCGCTGGTCGAGATGATGTGCCAACTGATGTCCAACGAGCGCGACCCGCTCAAGGGCCGCCAACTGCCGGTGATGTATTCCAAGCGCGAGGCGGGCTTCTTCACGATATCGGGCAACCTGGCCACCCAGTTCATCCAGGCGGTGGGCTGGGGCATGGCCTCGGCCATCAAGGGCGATACCCGTATCGCCTCGGCCTGGATCGGCGACGGTGCCACGGCGGAAGCCGATTTTCATACCGCGCTGACATTCGCGCACGTGTACCGCGCGCCGGTGATCCTGAACGTGGTCAACAACCAGTGGGCCATTTCCACGTTCCAGGCCATCGCCGGCGGCGAGGGCGCCACCTTCGCCGGCCGCGGCGTGGGTTGCGGCATCGCCTCGCTGCGGGTGGACGGCAACGATTTCCTGGCGGTGTACGCCGCCTCGCAGTGGGCCGCCGAGCGCGCCCGCCGCAACCTGGGCCCCACGCTGATCGAATGGGTCACGTACCGGGCCGGCCCGCATTCCACGTCCGACGATCCGTCGAAGTATCGGCCGGGCGACGACTGGAGCCACTTCCCCCTGGGCGACCCGATCGCGCGCTTCAAGAAGCACCTGATCGGGCTGGGCATCTGGTCCGACCGCCAGCACGACGAGCTGAAAGCCGAACTCGAGGCCGAGATCCTGGCCGCCCAGAAAGAAGCCGAAAGCCATGGCACGCTGGTCGACGGGCACGTGCCCAGCGCCGCCAGCATCTTCGAGGACGTCTACCAAGACATGCCGGAGCACCTGCGCCGGCAGCGCCAAGAGCTGGGGGTCTGATCATGGCGAACGACAAGAATACCGGTCCGGCGACCACGTCGATGACCATGATCCAGGCATTGCGTTCGGCCATGGATGTGATGCTGGAACGCGACAGCAACGTCGTGGTGTTCGGCCAGGACGTCGGCTATTTCGGCGGCGTGTTCCGCTGCACCGAAGGCCTGCAGGCCAAGTACGGTACCTCGCGCGTGTTCGATACGCCCATTTCCGAGGGCGGCATCGTGGGCGTGGCGGTGGGCATGGGCGCCTACGGCTTGCGGCCCGTGTGCGAGATCCAGTTCGCCGACTACTTCTACCCGGCTTCCGACCAGATCGTGTCGGAAGCCGCGCGGCTGCGCTACCGCTCGGCCGGCGAGTTCATCGCGCCGATGACGATACGCATGCCCTGCGGCGGCGGCATCTATGGCGGGCAGACGCACAGCCAGAGCCCCGAGGCCATGTTCACGCAGGTGTGCGGGTTGCGCACGGTGCTGCCGTCCAACCCGTACGATGCCAAGGGCCTGCTGATCGCCGCCATCGAAAGCGACGACCCGGTGATCTTCCTGGAACCCAAGCGCCTGTACAACGGCCCGTTCGACGGGCACCACGACCGGCCCGTCACGCCGTGGACCAAGCATCCGGCCAGCCAGGTGCCCACCGGCTACTACACCGTGCCGCTGGAATCGGCCGCCATCGTGCGGCCGGGCGAGGCGCTGACGGTGCTGACCTACGGCACCACTGTGCACGTATCGCTGGCCGCCGCCGAAGAAACCGGCCTGGATGCCGAGATCATCGACCTGCGCAGCCTGTGGCCGCTGGACCTGGACACCATCGTGAACTCGGTGCGCAAGACCGGGCGCTGCGTGGTGGTGCACGAGGCCACCCGCACCTGCGGCTTCGGCGCCGAACTGGTGTCGCTGGTGCAGGAACACTGCTTCCATCACCTGGAAGCGCCCATCGAGCGCGTCACGGGCTGGGACACCCCGTACCCGCACGCGCAGGAATGGGCCTACTTCCCCGGCCCGGCCCGCGTGGGCGCGGCATTCCAACGCGCGATGGAGGCATGACGACATGGGTATCCACATCATCAAGATGCCCGACATCGGCGAAGGCATTGCCGAAGTCGAACTGGTGGGCTGGCATGTAAACGTGGGCGACACCGTGGCCGAGGACCAGCCTCTGGCCGACGTCATGACCGACAAGGCCACGGTCGAGATCCCCTCGCCCGTGGTGGGCAAGGTGGTGGCGCTGGGTGGCAACGTGGGCGACACCATGGCGGTGGGCAGCGAACTGATCCGCCTGGAAGTCGAGGGCGCGGGCAATGCCAAGGCCGAAGCGGCGCCGGCGCAGCCCGCGGCCGAACCGGCAGCCAAGGCGGCGCCGGTTGCCCAGGCTGCGGCCGATGCCGAGCCGGCGCCGGCCCGTGCGGCGGGCGGCGGTATTGCCGGCCAGATCGCGGCCGGCATGGCCAGCGGCGCGCCGGCCGCGCCGGGGGCGGCCACGGTGGCCGCGACGGCGTCCCCGGTTGCTGCCGCGTCGCCGCGCCCGACGCAGCCGGCGCGCCAGCCTGGCGAGCGGCCGCTGGCATCGCCGGCCGTGCGCAAGCGCGCATGGGACACGGGTGTCGAGCTGCGGTTCGTGCAGGGTTCCGGCCCGGCCGGCCGCATCCTGCACCAGGACCTGGATGCCTACCTGCAAGGGCAGGGCGCCGCGGCGCCCGCCGCCCGCACAGGGCAGGCCGAGCGTCACGACGAGCAGCAGGTGCCGGTGGTGGGGCTGCGCCGCAAGATCGCGCAGAAAATGCAGGAATCCAAGCGGCGCATTCCCCATTTCAGCTATGTCGAGGAAATCGACGTCACCGAACTGGAAGACCTGCGCGCGCAGCTCAACCGCAAGTATGGCGACTCGCGCGGCAAATTGACATTGTTGCCGCTGCTGGCGCGCGCCATGGTGATCGCGCTGCGCGACTTTCCGCAGATCAACGCGCGCTACGACGACGAGGCCGGCGTGGTCACCCGCTACGGCGCAGTGCACTTGGGCGTGGCCACGCAGACCGACGCGGGCCTGATCGTGCCGGTGCTGCGCCATGCCGAGGCCCGCGACATCTGGTCGCTGGCCGAGGAAATCGCGCGCCTGGCGCAGGCGGTGCGCAGCGGCAAGGCCGAGCGCGACGCGCTGAGCGGATCCACCATCACCCTGACCAGCCTGGGGGCATTGGGCGGCATCGCCAGCACGCCCGTGATCAACCACCCCGAGGTCGGCATCGTGGGCGTGAACCGCATTGTCGAGCGGCCCATGTTCCGCCAGGGCGCGGTGGTGGCGCGCAAATTGATGAACCTGTCCTCGTCGTTCGACCATCGCGTGGTCGACGGCATGGATGCGGCGCAATTCATCCAGGCGGTGCGTGCGCTGCTGGAACAGCCCGCGCTGCTTTTCGTGGAGGCGCCATGAGCCAGACCCTGACGACAACCCTGTTGGTGATCGGCGGCGGGCCCGGCGGCTACGTGGCCGCCATCCGGGCAGGGCAGTTGGGCGTGCCCACGATCGTGGTCGAGGGCCAGCGGCCCGGCGGCACCTGCCTGAACATCGGCTGCATCCCGTCCAAGGCGTTGATCCATGCCGCCCAGGAATTCGAGCGCGTCCACGAGTACGCAGGCGCCTCGCCGCTGGGAATCTCGGTGCAGGCGCCTGCCATCGACATCGGCAAGACAGTGGCCTGGAAAGACGGCATCGTCGCCCGCCTGACCGGCGGCGTCGAGGCCCTGCTGAAGAAAAACGGCGTGCAGCTGGTGCGCGGCTGGGCGCGCGTGCTCGACGGCAAGACGGTCGAGGTCGATACGGGGCAGGGCGTGCAGCGCATCCAGTGCGAACATTTGCTGCTGGCGGCCGGGTCCGAACCCATGCCGTTGCCGTCCATGCCGTTCGGCGGCAAGGTGGTCTCGTCCACCGAGGCGTTGTCGCCGTCGGCCGTCCCGCAACGCCTGGTGGTGGTGGGCGGTGGCTATATCGGCCTGGAACTGGGCACGGTGTATCGCAAGCTGGGCGCGCAGGTTACCGTGGTCGAGGCGCAAGACCGCATCCTGCCCACCTACGATGCCGAGCTGACCAAGCCGGTGGCGGCCGCGCTGTCGCGCATGGGCGTCGAGCTGTGCCTGGGGCGCAAGGTGCTGGGCCTGAATGCGGCCGGCGATGCCGTGCGGGTGCAGGACGCCGCCGGCGCCGAAGCCGTGCTGCCGGCCGACCAGGTGCTGCTGGCCATCGGCCGCCGGCCGCGCACCCAGGGCTGGGGGCTGGAACACCTGCAACTGGATCGCGCCGGCAACGCCTTGCGCATCGACGACCAGTGCCGCACCTCGATGCGCAATGTGTGGGCCATCGGCGATATCGCCGGCGAGCCGATGCTGGCGCATCGCGCCATGGCGCAGGGCGAGATGGTGGCCGAGCTGGTGGCCGGCCATCGCCGCCGCTTCGCGCCCGCCGCGATTCCGGCGGTGTGTTTCACCGACCCGGAAATCGTCACCGCCGGCCTGGCGCCGCCGCAGGCCCAGGCCGCCGGGCTGGACTGCATCGCGGCCGCCTTCCCGTTCGCCGCCAACGGCCGCGCCATGACGCTGGAAAGCACCGACGGCTTCGTGCGCGTGGTGGCCCGCCGCGACAACCACTTGATCGTCGGCTGGCAGGCGGTGGGGCGCGGGGTGTCCGAACTGGCGGCGGCATTCTCGCAATCGCTGGAGATGGGCGCGCGGCTAGAAGACGTCGGCGGCACCATCCACGCCCATCCCACGCTGGGCGAAGCCGTGCAGGAAGCCGCGCTGCGGGCACTGGGGCAGGCGCTGCACATATAGCGCCGGAAAGCCAAAGGTGTCAGACACCCTGCGGGGTGTCTGACACCTGAGCAGGCTGGGCCAAATTCCCAGGCGTTCAATGTCCAGGTCTTCCAGGTGTCAGACACCCCGAAGGGTGTCTGACACCTTCCCGTCGGCGGCAATTGCCTCGAAACCCCCGACGTTTCCAACCCTCGGCACGGCAAGGTAGACTGCCGTTTTCCGGCCTGGAAAACCCATGAAAACCTTCCTGGACCACATCGCCGTGGTGGCGCCCGACCTGGCGAGCGGCGCCGATTTCGTCGAGCGCGCGCTGGGCGTGCGGCCGCAGGCGGGCGGCGCCCATCCGCGCATGGGCACGCACAACCTGCTGCTGCGGCTGGGCGGCGATACCTATCTGGAAGTGATCGCACCCGACCCGGCCGCGCCGCGGCCCGGGCGTGCGCGCTGGTTCGAGCTGGACCGGTTGGCGTCGGGCTCGGTGCCGCGCCTGGCCGCCTGGGTGGCGCGCACCGACGATATCGCCGCGGCCCGCCAGGCCTGCGGCGCTGCCGTGGGCGAGGTCGAGCCCATGACGCGCGGAGCGCTGTCCTGGCGCATCACCATTCCGGCCGATGGCGCGTTGCCCGAAGGCGGCGCCGCGCCCGCGCTGATCCAGTGGGACGCCGCGGCGCATCCGGCGGCCGTGTTGCCGGACCTGGGCTGCTCCCTGCAGGCGCTGGACATCTTCCACCCCGATCCGGCGCGTATCCTCGGCCTGCTGCAGGCCATCGCATTCGCCGGCCCGGCCCAGGTGCACGGCCTGCCGGCCGGCGCGGCCGCGCGCCTGTCGGCGCGCATCCTGACCCCGCACGGGCCGCGCACGCTTTCCGCGTAACCGCTGCGCGGCTTCAGTCGGCGCGGATATTCGCCGACTTCACCACTGCCGCGTATCGGTCCAGGTCGCTGGCGATCTGGCGGCGGAACTCGTCCGGGGTATTGCCCGATGCCGTGATGCCCAGGTTCGCCAGGCGCTCTTCGATGTCGGGCGCATGCACCACGGCGCGGATCTCGCGCTGCAGCTTGGCCACGATATCGTCCGGCGTGCCCGCCGGCGCCAGGATGCCGATCCAGGAGTTCGATACGAAGCCCGGCACGCCCGATTCCGATACGGTCGGCACGTCGGGCAGCGAGGCCAGGCGCGCTTCGGTGCTGACCGCGATGGCCTTGATCTGCTTGCGCTGCACATACGGATAGGCGCCCGCCACGGCCGTGTACAGCAGAGGCAGATTGCCGCCCACCACGTCGGCCATTGCCTGGCCGCCGCCCTTGTAGGGGATGTGGACCAGCTTGGCGCCGGTTTGCTGGCGCAGCAGTTCGCCGGCCAGGTGCGGCGTGCTGCCCACGCCGGCGCTGCCATACGACACGCCGTTGGGCTGCGTCTTCGAATAGGCGATCAGTTCTTGCAGGGTGTTGGCCGGCACGGCCGGATTGGCCACGATGATCAGCGCGGCATCGCCGATCTTGCTGACCGGCGCCAGGTCTTTCAGGGTGTCGAACGGAATGTTGGGATGCACGTGCGGGTTGATGACCAGCGTGCCGTCGAAGCCCACCACCAGCGTGTAGCCGTCCGGTTCGGCCTGTGCCGCCATCTGCGTGCCGATGTTGCCCGACGCGCCGGGCTTGTTGTCCACGATCACCTGCTGGCCCAGACGCTGCCCCAGTTTGTCGGCCACCAGGCGCGCGCCGGTGTCGGTGACGCCGCCCGGCGCGAACGGCACGATCAGGCGGATCGGGCGCGACGGGTATTGCTGCGCGGTCTCGCGGGCGTCGGCGGCCGGGCCCGCCAGGGCCAGCATGGCGCATAGCGGCGCCAGCGCGGCGCGCAGCAGGCCCGAATAGCGTGGGCGATTGTGCATGAGGGAGTCTCCTTGGTGTTGTTGTGTTGGATCTGGCGTGCGGCGGGCGCCGCAGCTCAGGATAGTGCCGCCGCGGTGTCGCGGTCGGCATACTGGCGGCGCAGCCAGGCCATGCTGCGCCCGCCCAGTTCGCGGCCCAGCCGGGCCTGGGCGTACGCCACGGCCTGCACCAGGCCGGGCAGGGAAATGCCGGTGGACAGGCCGCTGCGTTCGGCCATCAGCACCAGGTCTTCGGTGGCGGCGTTGCCGGCCGCGCCGGGCGCGAACGGGCAGCCGCCGATGCCGCCCACGCTGGCGTCGAAGCGCCGCACGCCGGCTTCGATGGCGGCCCAGGCGTTGGCCACGGCCATGCCGCGCGTATCGTGGAAATGCGCGGCCAGCCTGGCCACCGGCAGTTCGCGGGCCAGGGCGTCGAACAGCGTCTTGGCCATGCCGGGCGACGCCGAGCCTATGGTATCGGCGATCACGATCTCGTCGGCGCCGGCCTGTTCCATGCGGATGGCCAGGTGCACCACGGTGTCCAGCGGCGTGGGCCCCTCGAACGGGCAGTCGAATGCCACGGCCACGTAGGCGCGCGTGCGCAACCGCAAGTCGCGCGCGGCGCGCAGCGTGTCTTCGCTGACCGCCGTGGCGCGCGCCAGGTCCATGTTGATGTTCTTCTGGTTCATGGTCTCGGTGGCGGCCAGCACCACCGCCACTTCGCGCACGCCGGCAGCATGCGCGCGTTCCAGCCCCTTCAGGTTCGGCACCAGGGCCGAGGCGCGCAGCCCGGGCAACAGGCGGCCGACGTCGGCCATCAGCGTGGCCGCGTCGGCCATCTGCGGCACCGCCTTGGGCGACACGAAGCTGGTGGCCTCGATGCTGCCCACGCCGGCGGCGTGCAGCAGCCGGATCAATTCCAGCTTGACTTCGGTGGGCACCGGCGCCGGCTGGTTCTGCAAGCCGTCGCGCGGGGCCACGTCGGTAACGATCAGCGTATCCATGGGGTTGCTCCGGGTCAGGCAATGGCGCCGGCGTTGCGCAACGCGGCCAGCCGTTCGACGCCGTAGCCGGGCAGGGCGCCCAGCACGCTGTCGGTATGTTCGCCCAGTTCCGGCGGGCTGCCGTATTGGCATTGCGCGGCCGCCGATAACTTGATCGGGTTGCCGGGCATCTGGACGGCGCCGCCCGACTTCAGCGGCACGTCCACCACCATGTCGCGCGCCCGCACCTGCGCGTCGTCCAGCGCCTGGCGGAAATTGTTGACCGGGCCGCACGGGATGCGCGCGGCCGACAGTTTTTCCAGCCAGTCGGCGGTGGGACGCTTGCGCAGCTCGGCGCTCACGATGGCGTCGATCTCGGCCTTGGCGGCGTAGCGGCCGGGTTGTTGGTCGTATTCCGGCTTGCGCAGGGCAGGCAGGTCGATGCATTCCAGGAAGCGTTTCCAGAAGGCATCGCCGATGCAGGCGACGATGATGTGGCCGTCGGCGGTGGGGTAGCTGTTGTACGGCACATGCACGAAATGGCTGTTGCCGATGCCCTCGGGCACGATGCCCGACATCAGCTGCATGGTGGCCATGTAGTTCAGCAGCGAGATCTGCGCATCCAGCATCGACACGTCCACATGCTGGCCGCGGCCGGTGCGTTCGCGGTCGGCCAGCGCGGCCAGCACGCCCATGGCGCCGAACAGCCCCCCGCCCAGGTCGCCGATGGGAATGCCGCTGCGGGTCGGGCCGGTTTCCGGCGTGCCGGTGATCGACATGCCGCCGCCCATGGCCTGCACCACCTGGTCGAAGGCGGGCCGCTGCGTGTCGGGCCCGGTACTGCCGAAGCCCGTCACCGAGCAGGTGATGATGCGCGGGTTCACGGCCGACAGCGCGGCGTAGTCGATGCCCAGGCGCTGGGTCACGCCCACGCTGAAGTTGTCGAACACCACGTCGGCGCTACGCACCAGATCCATGAACACGGCCAGGCCGGCCGCGCTTTTCAGGTCGATGCACACGCTGTGCTTGTTGCGGTTCAGCGTCAGGTAATAGGCCCCCATGCCGTCGCGGGAATAGTGGGGGTCGTGCTCCAGCAGGCGGCGGGTGCCTTCGCCGCTGCCCGGCGGCTCTACCTTGATGGTGCGCGCGCCCAGGTCTGCCAGCAGCATGGTGCCGTAGGGGCCCGAAAGCATGTGGGTCAGGTCCAGTACGGTGAGGTGTTCAAGCGCCAAGTCGGATCTCCTGCAAGGGGTGCGTTGCGATGTGCCGAGTACTGATGCAAGCTTCGTGCCAACTTTGGAAGACCTGTAAGCGCTTGAATTACCGTGAATTTATTTTCGGGTAGCCTATTTTCATGTTTCATGAGACATTGATGAAACATAAATATGCACCGATGAGACACGGCCTTCCATGAGTTATCCCGACCCCGCCCCGCGCGCCGACCTGCCGCGCCTGTGCTTCCTGAGCTACCGGCAGGTCCGCGAGTTCGCCATGCCGGTCGTGGCCGAATACACCGGCCGCGCGCACGTCGAAGTGGTCGACGGCACTTTCGGCGGCGCCCTGGCCATCGCCCAGGACCGGATCGACCGCGGGCTGGTGGACGCGTTCGTCAGCGCCGGGTCCAACGCCAGCATCCTGCGCACCGGCCTGCAGGCGCCCGTGGCCACGATCCAATTGGGCGGCTTCGACATCCTGCAGGCCTTGATCCAGGCGCGGCGCATCGCCGACCGCGTGGGCGTGGTGATGTACGGCCGCACCATCCCCGAGCTCGATGCCGTCAAAGACTTGCTGAACATCGAGATCGTGCAGCACGCGTACCAGACCCCCGACGACGCGCGCCAGCGTTTCGAGCAATTGCGCCGCGAGAACTTCCAGGTCATCGTGGGGTCGAGTCTGGTGGTCGAGCTGGCCGAGCAGGCCGGCCTGCATGGCCTGCTGGCATACTCGCTGGCCAGCGTGCGCAAGGGTTTCGAAGATGCCATCGAGCTGGCCCGCGTAGCGCGGCTGGAAGCCGGCCGCTACGAACAACTCAACGGGGTGCTGCACAGCCTGCAGGATGCGGTGCTGGCGGTCGACCGCCACCATCGCATCATCGCCGTCAACCCGACCATGCAGCGGCTGCTGGAACAAGATGCCACCGCCCTGATCGGCCATCCGCTGGACCGCCTGCGGCCCGAGCTGGCGCTGCGCGCCACGCTGGACACGGGCCACCAGGAAAGCGCCGGCCTGCTGCGCCTGGGCGGGCGCGACTGGGTGGCCAACCGCACCGCCATCCGCGAGCGCGGTGCCATCGTGGGCGCGGCCCTGACGCTGTACGACGCCGGCCGCATCCACGAGGCCGACACCAGCCTGCGGGTGCAGCAGCGCCGCAGGCAGAACACGGCCAAGTACCGGTTCGACGAACTCATCGGGCAAAGCCCGGGCTTCCTGCGCGCGGTGCAGGCGGCGCGCCGCTATGCGCAAACCGACCTCACGGTACTGATCGCCGGCGAAAGCGGCGTGGGCAAGGAACTGTTCGCCCAGGCCATCCACAACGAAAGCCAACGCGCCGACCGGCCTTTCGTGGCGGTGAATTGCGCGTCGTTTCCCGAGACCCTGCTGGAAAGCGAGCTGTTCGGCCATGAAGAGGGCGCCTTCACCGGGTCGCGCCGCGGCGGCAAGCGCGGGCTGTTCGAGGCCGCCCACACCGGCACGCTGTTCCTGGACGAAATCGGCGACATGCCGCTGCCGCTGCAAAGCCGCCTGCTGCGTGTGCTGCAAGAGCGCGAGGTCACCCGGCTGGGCGCCACCGCGGCCATCCCGGTCGACGTGCGCATCATCGCGGCCACCCACCAACCGCTGGGCGACATGATCGCGCAGCGCCGTTTCCGGCAAGACCTGTACTACCGTATCAACACCCTGCGGCTGGAAGTGCCGGCGTTGCGCGAACGCCCCGACGACATCGCCCCGTTGCTGCAGTCGCTGGTGGCGCGCTGCCTGGCGCGGCTGGGGTCGCGGCTGGACGCGGCCAGCCTGATCGCGCCGTGGTTGCCGCGCATGCGGCGCTACGCCTGGCCCGGCAACGTGCGCGAACTCGAAAACATCAGCGAACGCATCGCGGTGTTCCTGCTGCAGTATGCGCGGCCCGAAGACGTAGACCACGGGGCCCTGCGGCACGATTGCCCGGAACTGTTCGAGGATGCCGCGGCGGGCCTGGCCGATGCGGGAACGCCGCGCGAACGCGCCTTGCAGGCCTTGCAGGCCACCGGCGGCAACCGCCAGGAAGCGGCGCGCCGCCTGGGCGTCAGCCGCGCCACCCTGTGGCGCTGGGCCAATATGCCGCCGGCGTGACGGGCCTGGCGCGTCAGTGCGCCAGGCGCGGCGTGGCCATCAGGGTGAAACCCTGCACCGGCAGGCGCAGCGAGATCAGCGCGGCCAGCACCAGCACCACGCCGGCGGTGCCGAAGGCCACCCAGTGGGTGCCGAAGGTCTCGAAGCCCCAGCCGCCTAGCCACGAGCTGATCATCGCCCCGACCTGGTGCCCCAGGTAGGCGCAGCCGTACAGCACGCCCACCAGGCGCACGCCGTAAATGTCGGCCAGGATGGCGGAAGACATGGCGATGCTGCCCGACCACACCACGCCGCCGATGGCCGCCGCCACGTACAGTTCCCAGTGCGTGCCCACCACCAGCAGCGCGAAGAAGCCCAGGCCGCGGATCAGGTAGATGGTGGCCAGGATCTTGCGGCGCGGCAGCACATCGGACACCCGCCCCATCAGCACGGTGCTGAAGATCGCCACCAGCCCGATCAGGCCGATGCCCAGCGAGCTGGTGGTGGCGTCGAAGCCGTGGTCCATCAGCATGGGGATGCCGTGCGTGCCCAGCAGGTTCATGCTGAAGCCACAGGCAAACAGCCCTATCGTGATTTTCCAGAACGGCGCCGTGCGGGTGGCGTCGCGAAACTTCAGGCTGTCGGGCAGCGGCGCGCTGCCGCTGGCGCGCCGGGCCGCGATCTGCTCGGGCGTCAGATCGGTATGCGGCGGCGCCTGGTCGCGCATCACGAATAACGCCATCGGCACGGTCAGCACGGTGAACAGCACGGCGAAGCCCAGCAGGGTGGTTTGCCAGCTGGTGGCTTCGATGGCGTAGGCCAGCACCGGGGTCATGATGGCAATGCCGGCCATCGAGCCGGTGGACAGGAAGAACAGCGCCATGCCGCGCCGGCGCGTGAACCAGCGGGTCAGCACCGAGGTCAGCGCGATCGGGCTGGTGAAGGCCAGGCCCACCGACATCAGCACGCCGAAGGCCAGCAGGAAACTGAGCGGGTCGCGGGCGTTGACCGTCCAGATGATCGATACCACGACGATGGCGGTGCCCAGCAGCAGTACGAAGCGCGTGCCGCGGCGCGCCACCAGCATGCCGGCGACCGGCATGCCCAGGCCGTAGAACAGCATCCCGATGGCCACGATGCCCGACAGCAGGCTGCGGCTGAAGCCCAGGTCTTGCGCCATGGGCAGGAAAAAAGGCCCCACGCCCATGCGCATGCCCATGGTCAGCAAGGTCAGCAGCGTGGCAGCCGCCACGATGTTCCAGCCGAAATACCAGCCGCCTATCTTTGTTCCAGCCAACGCCGTCTCCGTCTTTTGTCAGGCGGGCCGCGTCGAATTGCGGCGGCCCCGGCGGAATTGTCGATGATTTCGGGTCGCCGCGCTTGGGGGTGTGCGCTCAGCGAACTTCCGGTGACAGTGGCCGGCGGCTTGGCGCAGGTCCAGGTATCTCAAATACAGTAATACAATATTATTGACACACCGATATTCGGCTTCGTATGATCCGCCGTACCGGTCCGCTCGCCCCCCCGAGCCGGCCGAGAACAGCCGGCGCCCGGCCGGCCCATACGGAGACAAGCAGCCATGGGCGGCACCGATACCCGTAACCTGACTCGCCAACTGGCCGACTATGTGGTCGGCGCCAAGCTGGAAGACATCCCCCAGGACGCGCGCAAGGAGGCCCGCCGCGCGCTGCTGAATTTCGTGGGCTGCGCCCTGGGCGGCAGCCGGCACGAAGCCATGGACATCACGCTGGCGGCGCTGGGCCCGTACGCGGGCGCGCCCACCGCGCGGGTGCTGGGCCGGGCGGAACAAGTCGATCCGCTGCTGGCATCGCTGCTCAACGGCATCAGTTCGCACGTGCACGACTACGACGACACGACGCCCAGCAATTACATCCACCCGACCTCGCCGGTGGCCTCGGCGCTGTTCGCCCATGCCAGCGTGCATGCCGTGCGCGGGGCCGACTTGGAACTGGCCTATGCGCTGGGCTACGAAATCGTCACCCGCATCGGCGACGCCACCTACCCGGCGCACTACGATGCCGGCTGGCACAGCACCGGCTCGGTCGGGGTGTTCGGCGCGGCCGTGGCGATCGGCAAGTTGTTGAACCTGGACGCGGGACGCATGGTCTGGGCTATTGGTCTGGCCGCGACGCAATCGGCCGGGCTGCGCGAGATGTTCGGCTCGATGGCCAAGTCGTTCCACCCCGGCCGCTCGGCGCAGAGCGGCTACATGGCGGCGCTGCTGGCGCAGCGCGGCTTCACCGCCGGCACGCACGCGCTGGAAGGCCCGCGCGGCTTCGCCGCCGTGGAATCGGCCGCCTACGACCTGGCCATCGTCGCCGACGGGCTGGGCCGCCAATACCACTTCCACCAGAACACCTACAAGCCGTTTCCGTGCGGCATCGTCGTGCATCCCACGATCGACGCCTGCATCCAGCTGCGCCGCTCCCACGGCATCGAGGCGGGCAATATCGCCGCCGTGCGCCTGCGCGTGGCGCCGCTGGTGCGCGACCTGTGCGACAAGCAGGCGATTTCCACCGGCCTGGAAGGCAAGTTCTCGGTGTATCACGCGGCCGCCATCGGGTTGGCGCGCGGCAAGGCCGGGCTGGCCGAATTCACCGACGAGACCGTCAACGACCCGCTGGTGCGGCAGGTGCGCCAGCGCGTGCGGGCCGAGGCCGACCCCGCCATGCCGGAAGACAGCGTGCATGTGGAAGTGGCAATGGCCGACGGCAAGACGCACAGCCTGATGCTGGAGCATTCGCTGGGCAACCTGCAGCGGCCGCTCAGCGATGCCCAGCTGGAAGACAAATTTCGCGACCAGGCCGGCATGCTGCCGGCCACCCAGGTCGAGGCGCTGATCGAGGCATGCTGGCAGCTGGAGCGCATCGACGATGTCCGCAAGCTGGTTGCGTTGGCAGTTCCCCGGGCGGGATAGCGCCCGGCCTTACCAGGCAGCACCCAGGAGGAGACCATGAAAACTATTACAGCCATTGTCTTGTTGGCCGCCGCGGCGGCCTTGCCCACGGGCGCGCGCGCGGAAGTCAGCGAGTTGCGCATCCCGTTGGGCGCCGGCGGCTTCGGATTCCTGCCGCTACACATGATGCAGAAGCACAAGCTGATCGAGCAGCAGGCCGAGAAGGCCGGCATCAAGGTGACGGTGGACTGGGCCAAGCTGGGCGGCCCGTCCGCCATGATCGACGCGCTGTTGTCGGGGTCGGCGCATTTCGTGTCGGCCGGCCCGCCGTCGTTCCTGATCCTGTGGGACCGCACCAAGGGCAGCAGCGACGTCAAGGGCGTGGCGGCGATGAGCTCCATGCCCATGTACCTGAACACGCGCGCCGCGCACCTGAAATCCATCGATGACCTCAAGCAGGGCGACAAGATCGGCGTCACGTCGGTGAAGTCGTCCATTCCGTCGATCATCATGCAGATGTATGCGGTGCAGAAGTACGGCAAGGACCAGGCCTTTCGCTTCGATCCCTACACGGTCACCATGGGCCATGCCGACGCCGCGGCCGCGCTGCTGTCGGGCAGCAGCAACATCACGGCGCACTATGCCTCGCCGCCGCTGGCCCAGCTGGAACAGCGCACCGACGGCATCCGCACCATCATGAATTCCGACGACGTCATGGGCGGTTCCACCACCTTCACCATGGTGTCCACCACGACCCGCTTCGCCCGCGAGAATCCCAAGGTGTATGCGGCTTTCGTGGCTGCGCTGAAGCAGGCCCAGGACATGATCAAGGCCGACAAGCGCGCGGCCGCCCAGGTGCTGATCGACTCGATGGGCGGCGGCAAGACCTTCAGCGTGGACGACATGGTGCGCATCCTGGACGACCCCGCCACCAAGTACACGACCACGCCCGAGCATGTCATGAAGTATGCGCAGTTCATGAACGACATCGGTTCGCTGAAGCACCGGCCGCAGTCCATCCGCGACCTGTTCTTCGACTACGGCGATATCGCGTCGGGCAACTAGCCGGCCAACGGCAGGATGGCGCTGAGGCTGCTGCGCACTTCGATCAGCCGCGGCTCCCGGGCGCGCAGCCCTTCGGCGATGGCCGCCTCGACCTGATCGAGGCGGTCGATGCGCTGCGAGGCCATGCCGAACGCCGCGGCTAGCGTCTGGAAATCGGGGTTGGCCAGCGACGTGCCGCTGACGCGGCCCGGATACTGGCGTTCCTGGTGCAGGCGGATCGACCCGTAGCTGGCGTTGTTGGCCACGACGAACAGGACCGGCAGCCGGCGCTGTACGGCGGCGATCATTTCGTTGCCGGTCATCAGGAAGCCGCCGTCGCCGACCAGACAGATGGTCTTGCGGTCCGGATGACGCAGGGCGCTGGCGATGGCGGCGGGCGTGCCGTAGCCCATCGCGCCCGAGAGCGGCGACATCAGGCGCTGCTTGCCGCGAAAGGCAAAGTGGCGGTACACCGGCGCGGCGAAGGTGCCGGCGTCCAGGCACACGATGGCGTCGTCGGGCGCGTGCGTCCACAGGCTGCGCACCACATGGTTGAAGTCGATGCCGTCGGCCGGTTCGCCGCCCACCCAGGCGGCGCGCTGCTCGTGCAGGCGTCGCAGGGCGGCCGGCCATTCGCGGTCGCGCGCGACCAGGCCTTCGGCCGGTTCGGACGCGGCGGCCAGTTCGGCCAGCAGCGCCGCCGGGTCGCACACCAGGCCATGGTCGGCCGCGTGGTTCAGCCCGACCACGTGGTCGTCGGGATAGCAGTGCACCAGCTGCTGGCCCGGGCGGGGCAGGTCGGGGAAGCTGTAGCCCTGGGTGGGCACGTCGCCCAGCCGCGTGCCCAGCGCCAGGATCAGGTCGCTTTGCCGGAATGCGTCGATCTGCGCGGGCGGGTTGGCCAGGCCCAGTTCGCCCACGTACAGCGGATCGTCGTTGGGGTACAGGTCGTGGCGCCGGAACGAGACCGCCACCGGGATCCGCCAGGCCTGGGCGAAGGCGCGCAACGCCTCGCGGCCGCCCGGCCGTTCCAGCGCGCCGCCGGCCACGATCAGCGGCCGGCGCGCGGCCTGCAGCCGTTCGCGCAACGCGCTCAGTTCGGTTGCAGCCGGCACGGTGGCGGCATGGGGCGTGGCGCGCCACGTCGGCTGCTCAGCTTCCTGTTGCTGGATGTCCTCGGGAATGGCCAGCACCACCGGCCCCGGCGTGCCGCTGGTGGCGATGCGGACGGCCTTGAAGGCCGCTTCGGCCAACTGTTCGGGGCGGGTCGGCTCGAAGACCCATTTGGCGATATCGCCGAACATCTTCTGGCAGTCGATTTCCTGGAACGCCTCGCGGCGCAAGTCGCGCTTGGGAATCTGGCCCACCACCACGATCAGCGGCACGGCGTCCTGCTGCGCGGTATGGATGGCGATGGCGGCATTGCTCAGGCCGGGGCCGCGGCTGACCATCACCACCCCGGGGCGGCCGGTCAGGCGGCCGTCGGCCACCGCCATGTAGCCCGCGCCGCCTTCATGGCGGCACACGACGGCATCGATACCGGGAAAATCCACCAAGGCATCCAGGATGCCCAGGTAGCTTTCGCCGGGAACCAGGAAGACCCGGTCCACGCCATGGGCATGAAGCAGGTTGAGCAGGGCGTGCGCCGAAGTGTTTTTCATGCGTGGGGGTGGCGTGCGAAAGGGCCGCAGCGGGCGGCGGGACGGGTGGGATGGCGCTATTCTGGTAGGCTGCCGCGTGGGCATCAATAATGCGGTGCCTATATCAGCTATGCGGGCCGGGCATGGGCGGCCCGGCGTCGCCTGCCAGGAGGGCATGGCCGTGGACCTGAAGCGCCTGGAGTATTTCCTGTCGGTGGCCGAGCATGGCAGTTTCTCGCGCGCGGCCAGTGTCATCGGCGTGGCGCAGCCGGCGCTGGGCCGCCAGGTGCAGCGCCTGGAAGAAGCCTGCGGCACGCGGCTGTTCTACCGGCATGGCCGCGGCGTGTCGCTCACCCGCGAAGGCGAGGTGTACGCCGAACGCATCCGGCCGCTGCTGCAGCAGCTCAGCGCGGCCGCCTCCGACCTGGCCGCGGGCGCCGCGCCGCTGGCGGGCGTGGTCACCGTGGGCCTGACACCGACCGTGATGTCGCTGATCGGCCTGCCGCTGCTGCAGCGCATGCGCGCCATCGCGCCCGGTGTGAAGCTCAATTTCCTGACTGGCTATAGCGGCTACGTGCACGAGTGGCTGGTCGACGGGCGGCTGGACGTGGCGATCCTGCACGACGCCCGGCGTTCGCGCCACATCGCGGTCGACTACCTGGCCAGCGCGCGCCTGTTCCTGGTGTCGCACCCCGAACGCGCGCGCGAGGCCGGCATCCTGGGCCGCGCCAGCGTGCCGGTGAGCCGGCTGGCCGCTTTGCCGCTGGCCTTGCCCAGCCGCACGCACGGCCTGCGCCGCACCCTGGAAGCAGCCGCCACGCAGGCGCGCCGGGTGCTGGCGCCCGACTACGAGCTCGACACCCTGGGGTTGATGAAAGACGTGGTGCTGGCCGGTGTGGCGCATACCGTGCTGGCCATGCCCGCGGTGGCCGCCGAGCAGCGCGCCGGCACGGTGGTGACGGCGCCGCTGGCGCCGCGCCTCGAGACGCGCCTGATGGTGGCCACTTCCCTGAACCAACCGCTGACCCAGGCGGGCCGCGCCGTCCTGGGCGAGATCCGCCCCGTGCTGGTCGATGCCATCCGGCGCAGCGCGGTGCCCCTGCACATCCAGGTAGGCTGACATGTCGCCCGGCCGCGGCAGATAGAACAAAACGGCATAGCTGATACAAGCGCACGGCCATCGGCGCCGCGCCGCGGCGCCGGAATAATGGCATGGCCTGACGCGGCGGCCACGCGCCGCCGCCACATCCATACCAATACCGGAGACGCCATGAAGAGCCTGGCCTGCGCAGCCTTGTCGCTTTGCTTTTGCCTGGGAGGCCCCGCGCGGGCCGCGGATTTCCCCGATCGCCCCATCACGCTGGTCGTGCCGGTTGCCGCCGGCGGTACCATGGACCTGGCCGGCCGCGTGCTGGGCCAGAGCCTGAAGGAAGTCCTGGGCCAGACCGTGGTGGTGGAAAACCGCCCCGGCGGCAGCGGCAACATTGCCTATGCGCAGGTGGCCCGCGCCGAGCCCGACGGCTACACGCTGCTGTTCTCGTACGAAGGCTTCCATACCGGCAGCCCGGCGCTGAACACCCAGCAGGGCTGGGACCCGGTCAAGAGCTTCACGCCTATCGGCGAAGTCTTTCGCGGGCCGCACGTGATCCTGGTGCCCAAGGATTCGCCAGCGCGCACGCTGCGCGAACTCATCGACCAGGCCAAGGCGCGGCCCGGCAAGCTGAACTATGCGTCGTCGGGCGTGGGGTCCATCCAGCATCTGGGCGCGGAACAGTTCAAGCAGCTGACCGGCACCGACATCGTGCACGTGCCCTACAACGGCGCGGCGCCGGCCATGAAAGACCTGATCGCCGGGCGGGTGCAGCTGTTCATCACCACGCCGCCCAGCGCCATCGGGCACCTGAAGGCCGGCACCGTCCGCGCGCTGGCCATTACCAGCAAGCAGCGCCATCCCATGCTGCCCGATGTGCCCACCACCGCGCAGGCCGGCCTGCCGGCGTTCACGCTGGAGGCCTGGTTCTCGCTGTTCGGGCCGGCCGGCATGCCCGACGCCACCCGCGACAAGCTGGCGCAGGCCTTGCAGGCGGCGGTGCAGTCGCCGGCTTTCGCCGAGCAGATCAACCAGCTGGGCGCGTACGCCAGCTACCGCCCGCCCGCCGAACTGGCCGCCATCGTGCGCGACGGCCTGGCCCATTGGGCCGGCGTCGTCAAGGCCGCGGGGGTGGCGGCCAACTGACGGCGGCCGGCGCCTGGGCCTAGTTCAGCTTCAGGTTGGCCTGCTCGATGACCGGCTTCCACTTCTTGTAGTCTTTCTGGATCGTGTCGGCGAACACTTCGGGCGTGGTGGGCATGGCCTGCGCGCCCTGCGCCGCCAGCGCTTCCCGCATGGCGGGCATGGCCAGGATCTTGTTCAGCCCGGCGTTCAGCGTGGTGACGACGGACTTCGGCGTCTTGGCCGGCGCCAGCAGGCCGTACCACACGCGCACGTCGAAATCGGGATAGCCCAGTTCGGCCACGGTGGGCACGTCGGGCATGGCCGGGCTGCGCTTGAGTGACGTGACCGCCAGCGCAATGGCGCTGCCGGACTTGATCTGCGGCGCCGCCGAGGGGATGGACGTGAAGATCACCGGTACCTGGCCGCCCAGCAGGTCGGCCATGGCCGGGCCCGAACCCTTGTAGGGCACATGCACCAGCTTGACGCCGGCGCGCTGCTGCAGCAGTTCGGCCGTCAGGTGCGTGATGGTGCCGGCGCCAGGCGAACCGTAGTTGACGGTGCCGGGCTTGGCGCGGGCGGCTTCGACCAGCGCCTTCAGCGTCTGGTAGGGGCCGTCCTTGCGCGCCACCACGACCAGCGGCGCTTCGCCGACGATGCCAATGGGGGCGAAGTCCTTGATGGGGTCGTACGACAGCTTGCTGTACATCGAGGGTGCGATGGCCAGGTTGTCGATCTGGCCCATGACGATCTCGTAGCCATCCGGGTTGGCCCGCGACGCGGCGGTCAGGCCGATGGTGCCGCCCGCGCCCGGCCGGTTCTCGGCGACGACGGTCCAGTGCTGGGCCTCGCCCAGTTTGGTGGCCACCGTGCGCGACAGGAAGTCGGTGCCGCCGCCCGGCGAGAACGGCACGATCAGCCGGATCGGCTGGTTGGGATAAGTGCCCTGCGCGCAGACGGGCAGGGCGGCCGCTAGTGCGCAGGCGGCAAAAAGTGATCGGTATCGCATGGGTCTGGTCTCCTCGTTGTATGGGCCACGGGTCCGGGCGGGACGGTCAGATCACGCCCTGGGCGCGCAGCGCCTGTATATCGGGCATGCTCTTGCCCAATTGCTTCAACACTGCTTCGGTATCGGCGCCCAGCGCCGGCGCGGGCCGCGGTTGGGGGCGGCCGGCCTGCTCGAACCGGATCGGAAAGCCCAGCATGCGCACCTTGCCGTGCCCGCCATGCGGGACGTCGATGGCCATTTCCTGTTCGACGACCTGCGGGTTGTCGAACACCTCGCGCAGCCCCAGCACGGGCCCGCAGGGCACGCCGTGCTGGTTCAGGCGGGCGATCCAGTAAGCGCTGTTGTGTTCGCGGGTGCGCGTCTCCACCAGCGCCTTCAACGCATGGCGATGCTGCATGCGCGACGCATTGCTCTGGAAGTCGGGGTGCTCGCGCAGTTCGGGCATTTCCAGGGCGTCGACGAACTTCTGGTACATGCCGTCGTTGCTGGGGGCGATGGCCACCTGCCCGTCGGCGGTCTCGAACAGGCCGTAGGGCGCCACGATGCCATGGTCGTTGCCGGTGCGCGACGGCAGTTCGCCGTTGGCGAAGTAGTTCGATGCGTGAAAGCTCAGCAGGCCGATCATGCTGCCCAGCAGGCTGACATCCAGCGTGTCGCCGCCGCCGGTGCGCTCGCGCCGCAGCAGCGCCGCCACCACGCCCAGCGCGCCGTTCAGCCCGGCGACCAGGTCGCTGATGGGCGGCCCGGCGCGCATCGGCGGGTCCGCCTCGGCGCCGTTCAGGCTCATGAAGCCGCTCATGGCCTGGGCAATGAAGTCGAAGGCCGGCCGGTCCCGGTACGGGCCGCTGGCGCCGAAGCCGTTGATGCTGCAATGGACCAGATCGGGCCGCAGTTCCTTCAGGCGCTGCGGCCCGAAGCCCATTTTCTGCATGATGCCGGGCCGGTAGTTGTCGACCAGCACGTCGCTGGCGGCGATCAGTTCGGCCAGGATGTCCTTGCCCGATGCGCTGTACAGATCCAGCGTCACCGATTTCTTGTTGCGGTTGTAGTTGGCGAAGTACCAGCTCAGGCCGTCGCGGATGACCCCCTGGTGGCGCACCGGGTCGCCCTCGTTGGGGGTCTCGATCTTGATGACCTCGGCGCCCAGGTCGCCCAGGATCGCCGTGCAATAGGGGCCCGAGATGATGCGTGTCAGGTCCAGCACGCGGATACCGGTCAGTGGCATGGCGTTCGGCTTCATCCCATGGCCACCGAGGTGCCGCGGTGGTCGTGCAGCGCCAGCCGCGGGCCGGCCTTCATGACCTGGCCGGGCAGCGTGCGGCCCATCACGTCCTGCAGGTCGCGCGCGGCGTCCAGCAGCGCGGGCAGGGCGATGCCCGTGTCGATGCCCAGTTCGTCCAGCAGGTAAACCAGGTCTTCGGTGCAGATGTTGCCGGTGGCGCCCGGTGCGTAGGGGCAGCCGCCCAGCCCGCCCAGCGAGGATTCGTAGGTCGTGATGCCGGCGCGCAGGCCTTCCACGACGTTGACCAGCCCGATGCCGCGCGTATTGTGGAAGTGCAGCGCCAGCGGCATGTCCGGAAAGGCCGTCCGCAGGGCGTCGACCGTCTTGCGCACCAGGCGCGGCGTGGCCATGCCGGTGGTGTCGCCCAATGTGACGCTGTCGAACCCCAGGCGCGCGAACTGGGCCACGATGGCCTTGAGCGCGCCGATGTCCACGTCGCCCTCGAACGGACAGCCGAACGCGACCGCGATGGCGCCCTTGCGGCCGATGGAATGGCCCTGCAGCAACGAGGCGATCTCTTCGACATCGCGCAGCGACTGCTCCACCGGGCGGTTCAGGTTCTTCTGGTTATGCGTGTCGGTGGCCGACAGGAAGACGATGACTTCGTCCGCCTTCGAGTCCAGGGCGCGCTCGACACCCTTGCGGTTCGGGGCCAGCGCGCCCAGCGTCACGCCGGGCCGTCCGCCCGCCTGTTGCAGTACGTCGGCGGCATCGCGCAGTTGCGGCACCGCGCGCGGCGACACGAACGAGGTGGCCTCGAAGTGGCGCACGCCGGCGTCGATCAAGCGGTTCAGCAGGCGGACTTTGACCGAAGTGGGCACGAACTCGGGTTCGATCTGCAGCCCGTCGCGCAGCCCCACCTCGACCACGTCGACGCGGTCGGGATAGTTCAAGATGGTCTCCTTGCACGGGGCGCCGCGCCCCGCTTCGCTGTGCGCCTATCTTGCGCAATTGCGCGGGCGGGGACAAATCGCAAATATTCGAGTAGCCATCGCAATCCGCGATGGCTGATGCTGCGCCGCGCCGGGCGGCGTCAGGCGCGGGCGCGCGCCGCCTGGGCGATCAGGTGTTCCAGCAGCAGGCGCGAGGCGCCGGACAGCGCCCCGTTGCTGCGGATGCACAATTTGAGCTGGCGGTGCGCCCAGGCGTCGGACAGGGCGATCAGGCACAGCCCCCGCATGGTGTAGCCCGACAGGGCTTCGGCGGGCACGATGCCCAGGCCCAGGTCGGCGCGCACCATGGAAACCAGCGCGTCGTAAGACGTCACCTGGAAGCGCAGCCGCAGCGATCGGTTGATGGCCGCCGCCTCGCGCATGTACAGGTAGTTGGCGGCGCTGCCGCGATGCATGCCCACGTGGTCGTAGTCCAGCGTGTCGGCGAACGCCACGCGGTCGCGGCGGGCCAGCGGATGCGCGGCGCTGGTCAGCACCACCATCACGTCGCGATGGTAGGGAAAGATTTCCAGGCCCTGTTCGTTGTCCGACTGGGTATAGACGCCGATGTCGGCGGCGTTGTCGATCACGGCCCGGGTCACGGCTTCGCTGACTTTTTCTTCCAGGTCGATCTGCACATTGGGGTGCAACTGCAGGAACCCGCGCAATTCCACCGGCAGAAACTGCGTGATCGACGACAGGTTGGCGGCGATGCGCACGTGGCCGCGCAAACCGGCAGAGAAATCGCGGATTTCATCGGCCAGGTCCTGGGTCTGGTGCAGCAGCGCGCGGGCGCGGCGCGCCAGGGCGGTGGCCGCGCCGGTGGGCTCGACGCCGCGCGCATGGCGCTGGAACAGCGTCACGTCCAGGGTGCGTTCCAGTTCCGACAGGCGCTTGCTGAGCGCCGAGGGCGCGATGTGCTCGCGCTGCGCCGCGGCGGCGATGCTGCCTTCTTCCAGCACGGCCAGGAACACCTGCAGGCTGTAGAGGTCCAGGCGGACAGACATGGCGGCACCCGGCGCGGGCGGGCTCAGCGGCCCGATGCGTTGCCGTCGCGCCAGGTGGCTTCCGTCAGGCGCGGCATCTCGACCAGGTTGTCCTGGATGCTGTACCAGCCACGGCCGTGCATGCGGCCCACCAGATCCAGGCGCGGCGTGTCGATATAGCAGCGCTCGGCATCCAGCACGGCGTCGTCGCGCACGTGCATGGCCAGGATGTCGGCCACGATGATCTGCCGGTTCGCCGCCAGGTCCAGTGTCTGGCGCACCCGGCATTCCATCGACACGGGGCTGTCGGCGATGCGTGGCGGCGCCACCTTGTTCGACGGCGCGATCGCCAGCCCGGCGGCCTGCAATTCGTCGACGCCAGGGGCGAAATCGATGGCCGTGACGTTCATGCGCTGCATCAGCGCCGACGACACCAGGTTGATGACGAAGCCGGCGTCGCCGCGCAGGTTCGCGCCGGTATCCTTGGGGCCGTCCGGGCGCGGGCCCACGCCCAGGCAGACGACGGGCGGGTCGCCCGACATGGCGCCGAAGAACGAGAACGGCGCGGCATTGTTGCGCCCCTGTGCATCCTGGCTGACCACCCAGGCGATCGGGCGCGGCACGATGGTGCCGGTCATCAGCTTGTAAGTGTCGCGGCCGTTCAGTGCGGTCAGGTCGAAGTACATGGCAGTGGTCGTGGGCGGGTTGTCAGGGCACCAGCGACAGGCCGATGCGGAACTGCGATTCGTTGCGACGGTTGTAGCCCAGCAGGGTCTCGCCGTAGCCGTTGAAGTACTGCAGGTGCAGGTAGCCGTTCATGTCCAGCCAGGTGCGGCGCAACGGCCAGGCGAAATCCAGCTGGGTGGTGCGGTGCCGGCTGGCCCCCTGGCGATACATGGCCGAGACCACCGCGCCGTTGTCCTGCGCCCAGCGCAGGTTCCAGTCTACATAGCCGGCGTAGTCGTGGTAGTCGGTGTTTTCGTCTTCCACGGCAAAGTACGCCTTGATCTTGGGCGCGAAGGTCAGCGTGCTGCCGCTGTCGAAGCGGTAGTTGATCGCCGGCTGCACGTAGGCGTCGTTCAGCGAACGCGAGTCGTCGCCGCTCTTGCCGTTGGACATGTGTTCCACCCCGGTATTGAGGCCCAGGCGCCAGTTCTGGCTGCGCGATGTCCACAGGTTGTCCGACAGCCAGAATACGCTGGGGTTGAAGGTGGTGTCGATGAACGGCATCGAGTCGCCTTCCAGGTCCCACAGCGAGGTCTGGGTGTAGCCCAGGTAGAAGTTCTCGCCGAATGTGGGCTTGCGGCCGCCCGGCGGGTTGAACAGCCGGTACTTGGCGCTGATCTGGAAGCGGGCGGTGGTGCCGCCGCGCGTGCCCACCGCGACGTACATGGGCTGGTATTCGGAAATGGCGCTGCGAAAGGCGTCGAACGCCGTGGGCCGGGCCTGCCATTGCGCCTGGGCGGCGTCGGTGGGGGCGGGGCCGGCGTCGGGCAGGGCGCCCACGGCGGTCACTTCGGCTGCCGGCAGCGGCTGGCCGGTGCGGGCGTCGACCACCGGGCCTTGGGCCGGCACGCTGGCCAGGGTGCCGCTTTCGCGGCCGGTCACGTCCAGCGCCATCATGGTGGGCTCGCCCTCTATCGACAGCGCCTGCAGCCCGCGCGCCTGCTGCGGCACGACGGTGCTCCAGGCGACCCGCGCGAAATTGTTGACCGGGATGTTCAGCGCGGCCTGCGGGCTGGCCAGCGAGGCCAGGCTGCGCACGATGGCGCCGTCGGCGCCGCGCCACTGCACCACCAGTTGGCCGGGGGGCTGCCATTGGGCCCCGGCATCGCCGTCGTTGAAGAATACCGCCTGGATCTGCACGGTTTCGCCGGGCGCGGCGGCGGGCCGTTCCAGCTGGTAGGTGATGCCGGCGGCGGCCGGCGCGGCGGTGCCCAGCAGCGCCGCCAGGACCAGGGCGCGCAGCGGGGAAGACAGAAGGGCGGTATCCGAGAAAAGCATGATCGAGCCGGGCAAATGACGACGACGCACTGTAGCATCGCCGCCGGGGTCTCCTGCAACCGCATGTAAACCATTGCGTCATGGGGACAGGCGCCGCAGCCGCGCCCGTCCCCATGGGGTCGGATCATTCGCCGAACTTGATGCCCTGGGCCAGTGGCAGCTCGCGCGAATAATTGATGGTATTGGTGGCGCGCCGCATGTAGTGCTTCCAGGCGTCCGAGCCGGATTCGCGCCCGCCGCCGGTTTCTTTCTCGCCGCCGAATGCGCCGCCGATCTCGGCGCCCGAGGTGCCGATATTGACGTTGGCGATGCCGCAGTCGGACCCGGATGCCGACAGGAACGATTCGGCCTCGCGCAGGTCGTTGGTGAAGATGGCCGACGACAGGCCCTGCGGCACGCCGTTGTGCATGGCCAGCGCGTCGTCGAAGCCGGCGTAGCGCATCGCGTACAGGATCGGCGCGAAGGTCTCGTGGCAGACCACGTCGGTCTGGCCGGGCATCTCGGCGATGGCGGGCCGCACGTACCAGGCATCGGGATAGACGTCCTGCAGCACGCGCTCGCCGCCGGTGACGCTGCCGCCCTGTTCGCGGGCGGCCTGCAGGGCCTGCTGCATGGCGTCGAACGCGGCGCGGTCGATCAACGGGCCCACCAGGGTGCCGGCTTCCAGCGGGTTGCCGATGCGCGCGCTGGCGTACGCGGCCCGCAGGCGCGCCAGCAGATCGTCGGCCACGCTGTCGTGCACGATCAACCGGCGGGTGGTGGTGCAGCGTTGACCCGCCGTGCCGATGGCGCCGAACACGATGCCGCGCGCGGCCATGTCCAGGTCGGCCGAGGGCGCCACGATGATGGCGTTGTTGCCGCCCAGTTCCAGCAGCGCGCGGCCGAAGCGCTGTGCCACCCGCGGCCCCACCTGGCGTCCCATGCGGGTCGAGCCGGTGGCCGACACCAGCGCCACGTCGTGCGAATCGACCAGGGCCTCGCCGACCTGGCGCCCGCCGATCAGCACTTCCAGCAGGCCCGCCGGCGCGTCGCCGAACTGCTGCAGGGCCTTGGCGAACAGCACCTGGCAGGCCAGCGCCGTCAGCGGCGCTTTCTCGGACGGCTTCCACACCACGGCGTTGCCGCACACCAGCGCCAGCGCGGTATTCCATGACCACACCGCCACCGGGAAGTTGAAGGCGCTGATCACGCCCACCACGCCCAGCGGGTGCCAGGTTTCCATCATGCGATGGCCGGGCCGCTCGGAGGCGATGGTCAGGCCGTACAACTGGCGCGACAGGCCCAGCGCGAAGTCGCAGATGTCGATCATTTCCTGCACTTCGCCTTCGCCTTCGGCCAGGATCTTGCCGGCTTCCAGCGACACCAGGCGGCCCAGGTCCTGCTTGTGGCGGCGCAGCGTGTCGCCGAACAGGCGCACCAGCTCGCCGCGGCGCGGCGCCGGCACCAGCCGCCAGGCCTGGCTGGCCTGGCGCGCGCGGGTGATGGCGGCGTGCGCCTGCGCCACGCTGTGCTCGGCCACCTGGGCCAGGCAGGCGCCGTCGATGGGGCTGTGCGCCGCCAGCGTGCCGCCCCGCAGGGCGGCCTCGCTCAATCCCAGGGCGCGCAGGATGTCTTGGGGGGTGCTCATGGTTCCTCTCCTTGGGCGGACAGCCGGGATGGGGACGGGGTCGGGAAATTGCCTGGTGGAGATCCCGCGGAAAAATTCACTATACATGCCGTTCCGGCAGTACATGGGCACAGGCAGGCTGCGGCAACCAAACGGGGCAAGAGCGGCAGACCTGCAAGGTACAATTGCCGCGCGCTATCATACGCACAGTTCCGCGATCCGCCCTTAGCTCAGTTGGATAGAGCACTCGCCTTCTAAGCGAGCGGTCACACGTTCGAATCGTGTAGGGCGGGCCAACCCCGCGTATCCCAGGCTGGTCTCTTCAGAAGGCGACAAATCATGAAAAAGCAAACTGCTCTACTGACTGGCGGCGTGCTGCTGGCGTTCTCCATCACGGCGCAGGCGGCAAGCATGGCCTTCATGAACAACACCATCATTTCCAGCATTCCCAAGAGCGACGTGCCGGGCTTTCGCGCCGCGGTGACCCAGGTGCTGGAAAGCCAGCCCGACGGCCAGAGCTCCACCTGGACGGGCTCGAAGCCGCGCCGCGGCTTGCCGGTCGACGTCAAGATGACGGTCCGGCGCACCGTCGAGACCCAGAAAGCCAACAAGTGCCGCCAGCTCGACGCGGTGGTTGCCCAGGGCGCCAGTTCCGAAAATTGGTCGTTCTGGTTCTGCAAGCAAGAGTCGGGGCAGTGGAAGGCCAGCCATAACTGATCCCGGGCGCCGGGCAGGCATGGCCGCAATGCACATCCCACATCGATAGCGATGGCGAAGCAGACCGCATCCCGCAAGACGGGCCGCAGCGCGGCGCCGGCCGATGGCGATGTCCACGCGGCCACCAACTGGGACCAGCGCCTGGGCTTCCTGATGCACGACGTATCGCGCCTGCGCCGCAAGGTGTTCGACGAGGCCATGCGGCCCGAAGGCGTGACGCGTTCGCAGTGGTGGGTGATGGCCCACCTGTCGCGCCACGAAGGTATTTCCCAGACAGACCTGGCCGATGCCCTGGACCTGGGCCGTTCCGCCCTGGGCGGCCTGGTCGACCGACTGGAAACGCTGGGCCTGGTGCGGCGCGACGCGGACGCGAACGACCGGCGCGCCAAGCTGCTGTACATGACGCCGCGCGGGCAGGCCATGATCGACACCATGCGCGCCAAGAGCGACCGCATGAGCGAAGCCATCCTGCAGGGGCTGGACGCCCGCCAGCGCCACGAGCTTGCCGAGATGCTGGCCCTGGTCAAGCGCAACCTGCTCGAGTTCAAGGCCTAGCCTCGGGGCACGTTGCCGGGTTCTTGCACGAGCTTGCCCGGCATGGCACGTTCAACGTATATCTTGCGGCATGCGCCCGGGCCTTCCCCAGGTGTCAGACACCCCGAAGGGTGTCTGACACCAAAGCGTGCAACGACTGTCTCGTTAACCGAACGGTGTCAGACACCCTTCGGGGTGTCTGACACCTGGCTGCGCCAAGGCTGGCCTTGAGGTCGTGCCATGGGTGCCTGGCCATTGATGCCTCGGCAATACCGCGCCGGCGTAGGCTAGGCGCCTTCCAGCCGGATCAGCCGCTTGCCCCGGTTCGCGCCGGTGTACAGGTCGGCGATCGAACCGGGCGCCGACTCGATGCCGTCCAGAATGTCTTCCAGGTAGCGCAGCCGGCCTTCGCGGATCATCGGCGCCAGCACATCCAGCGCTTCCTGGTAGCGGGCTTCATAGTCCCAGGCCAGAAAGCCCTGCATGCTGGCGGCCTTGTTGAGCAGGTGCCGCTCGATGCGCGGGCCCTGGGGCCAGGGGTCCCAGCTGGCCACCGAGGCGGTGCCGCAGACCACGATGCGCGCATGCCGGTTGATCAGGCCGGCCACCGTGTCGGTGATGTGGCCGCCGGTATTGTCGAAGTACACATCCACGCCGTCGGGCACGGCCTGCGCCAGCGCCTGCTCGAAGCCCGGCGCCTTGTAGTCGACCGCCGCGTCGAACCCGAATTCGTCGCGGCATAGCGCCACCTTTTGCGGGCCGCCGGTAATGCCCACCACGCGGCAGCCGCGCGCCGCGGCCAGTTGCCCGGCGATCGAGCCCACGGCCCCGGCGGCCGTGGACACCACCACGGTTTCGCCCGGCTCGGGCCGACCGCAGGCCGTCAACGCGAAATAGGCCGTCAGGCCGTTCAGCCCCAGTACTCCCAGCGACAGCGACAGCGGCAGGTCGGTCTCGCGCACGACGCGGCGGATGACCGATCCGTCCGTGACGGCGTAGTCCTGCCATCCCAGCATGCCCATCACGGCCGTGCCTTCCGGATAATCCGGGTGGCGCGAGGCGACCACCCGGCCCGCGGCGAAGGCGCGCATCACTTCGCCGATGCCGACCGGGCGGGAATAATTGGCGGCCGCGTTGACCCAGCCACGCATGGCGGGGTCGACCGACAGAAACGCATTCCGGACCAGGAACTCGCCGTCGTGCAGCGGCTCGACCGGCGCCTTGCGGATGCCGAAATGCTGCGCTTGCGGGATGCCGACGGGGCGATCCTGCAGATACACCTGGCGATTGACGAGCGGTTCACTGGACATGGCGGGGCCTCGTGGAATAGGTGGGAAAACAGCGATTGCAAATATTGTACGCAAGCATACAATATCTAAGCATACTAATTGCGATGGCGCGCGGCCTGGCCTGCGGACCATCGCGGCCAACCGGAGACAGGCATGGCTGGACTGTATTTCGAGCAGTTCTCGGTAGGGCAGCAATTCCGGCACGAAGTGCGGCGCACGGTGACCGAGGCCGACAATGTGCTGTTCAGCGCCATGACGCACAACCCGGCCGCCATTCATCTCGATGCAGAATACGCCAAGACGACCGAATTCGGGCGGCCGTTGGTCAACAGCGCATTCACCCTGGGGTTGATGGTGGGGTTGAGCGTGGCCGACACCACGCTGGGCACCACGGTGGGCAACCTGGGCTGGGACGAAGTGCGCTTTCCCCGGCCGGTATTCGCCGGCGACACCTTGCGGGCCGAGTCCACGGTGGTGGAAACCCGCGCCAGCCAGTCCCGCCCGGCCAATGGCATCGTGGTCTTCCAGCACACCGCCTACAACCAGCGCGACGAAATCGTGGCCACTTGCCGCCGCGTGGCGTTGATGCTGCGCCGTCCGGCAGGCCAGGCGGCCTGACGCCACACCGCATTCCGCGAGGCAGAAGCATGGATTTTTCCCTGAGCGAAGAGCAACGCGCGATCCAGTCGGCGGTGCGCGACCTGTGCCGCGCGTTCGACGACGATTACTGGCACGCCAAGGACAGCGTGGGCGGTTTTCCGGAAGACTTCTACGGCAGCATGGCGCAGGCCGGCTGGCTGGGCATCGCCATGCCCCCGGAATACGGCGGCGCCGGGCTGGGCATACTCGAGGCGGCGTTGATGATGGAAGCCGTGTCCGGCTCGGGCGCGGGCCTGTCGGGCGCGTCGGCCATCCACATGAACGTGTTCGGCCTGCATCCTGTCGTGGTGCATGGCAGCGACGAACAGAAAGCGCGCTGGCTGCCGCGCATCATCGCCGGCGAAGACAAGGCCTGTTTCGGCGTGACCGAGCCCAACAGCGGCCTGAACACCCTGAAGCTGCGCACCCATGCCGTGCGGCAGGGCGACAAATATGTGGTCAACGGCCAGAAGATCTGGATATCGACCGCGCAGGTCGCGACCAAGATCCTGCTGCTTGCGCGCACCACGCCCATTGAGCAGGCGCAGGGCACCGACGGCCTGAGTCTGTTCTATACCGACCTGGACCGCACGCGCGTGCAGGTGCGCGAAATCGAGAAACTGGGCCGCAAGGCGGTGGATTCCAACGAGCTGTTCATCGACGGCCTGGAAGTGCCGGTGGCGGACCGCATCGGCGAAGAGGGCAAGGGGTTCTCGTACATCCTGCACGGCCTGAACCCGGAACGGGTGCTGCTGGCGGCCGAGGCCACGGGGCTGGGGCGCGCCGCGCTGCGGCGCGCTTCGCGCTATGCCGCCGAACGCAACGTGTTCGACCGCCCGATCGGCAAGAACCAGGGCGTGCAGCATCCGCTGGCCGAGCGCTGGATCGAGCTGGAGGCCTCTGAATTGCTGTACCGCCGCGCCGCCTGGCTGTACGACCAGGGCCTGCCCTGCGGCGCCGAGGCCAACGCGGCCAAGTTCTTCTGCGCCGAATCGGGTTTCCGTGCCTGCGAGACGGCCGTGCTGACCCATGGCGGCATGGGCTATGCCAAGGAATACCACGTCGAGCGCTATTTTCGCGAAGCCATGCTGCCGCGTATCGCGCCGGTGTCGCCGCAATTGATTCTTTGCTATATCGCCGAGCGCGTGCTGGGCCTGCCCAAGTCGTACTGAACCGCGCGCCGGTTAACGCTGGCGATCCAGGAGAGTGCGCAAATGCGCCGAATAGGCTTGAACGTGACGCTCCATGCGGCGCCTTGCCGCCGCCGCGTCCTGCTTCTCGACCGCGTCCAGGATGCGGGCGTGCGCTTTCAGCACCAGGCTGCGCACCTCGTCGGTGGCGAAGTCCTTGATGGCCGAGGCTTCGTGGATCAGGTTGGCGATCGAACGCATGAAGGCTTCCAGCAATGCATTGTGGCTGGCCGCGGCCAGCGCGCAGTGCCAGTTGACGTTTTCGGCCAGGTAGGCGGGCACGTCGTCGTAGGCTTCCTGCAGGCGTTCGTCGATCTCGCGCAGCGTGGCCAGGTCGTCGTCGGTGCGGTGGCGCGCCGCCAGGTCGGCCAGCGGCGGCTCGATGGCTTCGCGCGCCTCGATGATGGCGGCCAGCGGCAATTGGCTGCCGCGCGCGAACAGCGCGATCTGCCGCGATACCGTCGAGCCGGTGGGGCGCGTGGCGCGCGAACCGCCGTAGCGGCCGGGGCGGGTGTCGACCAGGCCCTCGGCCTCGAGGATGCGCAGGGCTTCGCGCACCGAGCCGCGGCTCAGGCCGGTTTGTTCGACCAGGTCGCGTTCGCCGGGCAACAGGGCGCCGTCGGGAATGCTGCCGTCCACGATTTTCTGGCGCAGGTAGTCGGCCAGCACGTCGCACGACTTGGGCACGCGCAGCGTATCCAGCCGCGCCAGCGCCGCGGCGTTTCTTGCTGACCCGGGTTTCATGGAATCGGTGGCCAATGCGGGCTCCGGCAGTAGTAAGTATTAACGCTAGTATAGATCAAACATTTAATTGTTTGACCATTGACTGAATTGATATTAACCTTCGCCTACACGCTGTGGGTTGCGAGCAAGGAGACATCATGAAGAAGTCACCCAAGGTCATCATCACCTGCGCTGTCACAGGTTCCATCCATACGCCCAGCATGTCGCCGTACTTGCCGGTCACCGCCGAACAGATCGCCGACGACGCGGTCGCCGCGGCCGAGGCCGGCGCGTCCATGCTGCATCTGCATGCGCGCGACCCGGCCACCGGCAAACCGGACCAGAGCCCCGAGCGCTTTGCCGCCTTCCTGCCGCGCATCAAGGAACGCACCGACGCCATCCTGAACATCACCACCGGCGGCGGCCTGGGCATGACGCTGGACGAGCGCCTGGCCCCCGCGAAATGGGCGCAGCCCGAAGTCGCCTCGATGAACATGGGCTCGCTCAATTTCAATATCTCGGGCGCCGGCGAACGCATCCGCGAATTCCGCTACGACTGGGAAAAGCCCTACCTGGACATGACGCGCGACTTCATCCTGTCGAACACGTTCAGCCAGATCGAGCGCGGCATCGGCGAGCTGTCGGCCATGGGCACGCGCTTCGAGTTCGAGTGCTACGACGTCGGGCACCTGTACAACCTGGCGCATTTCGCCGATCGGGGCCTGGTCAAGCCGCCGTTCTTCCTGCAGTGCATCTTCGGCATCCTGGGCGGCATCGGGGCCGACCACGACAACCTGCTGCACATGCGCACCATCGCCGACCGCCTGTTCGGCGACGACTACTACCTGTCGGTGCTGGCGGCCGGCAAGCACCAGATGTCGTTCGTGACCATGAGCGCGCTGCTGGGCGGCAATGTCCGGGTCGGCCTGGAAGACAGCCTGTACGCCGGCAAGGGCAAGCTGGCCGAGTCGAACGCCGTGCAGGTGGCGAAGATCCGCCGCATCCTGGAAGAGCTGTCGCTGGAAATCGCCACGCCGCAAGAAGCGCGCGCCATGATCCAGACCAAGGGCGGCGACAACGTCGCATTCTGAATCCACGCAAGCGCACCGGAGACCACAGCGTATGGACGCACTGCAAGGCTTGCGCGTCGTCGATTTCTCGAAGGTACTGGCCGGGCCGTTGTGCACCCAGTATCTGGGCGACATGGGCGCCGAAGTCATCAAGGTCGAGTCGCCGCAGGGCGACGACACGCGCCGCTGGCCGCCGTTTCGCGGCGGCGACGGCACGGTGTTCCTCAGCGCCAACCGCAACAAGCAGAGCGTGGCGCTGGACCTGAAGTCCGCGCCGGGCCGAGAGGCCGCGCGGCGCCTGCTGGCCACGGCCGACATCGTGGTGGAAAGCTACGGGCCAGGCGTGGCGGCCCGCCTGGGCATCGACTACGACAGCGCGGCGGCGGTGCGCCCCGACGTGGTGTATTGCAGTATCTCGGGCTTCGGCAGCCAGGGCCCGCTGCGCCAGGGCAAGGGCTACGACGTCATCCTGCAGGCGTTCAGCGGCATGATGGCGCTGACCGGCGAAGAAAACGGGCCGCCGGTGCGCAGCCCGATCTCGCCGATCGACCAGGCTACGGGCCTGCACGCGGCCATCGGCATTTTGTCGGCGGTGGTCAAGCGGTTGCGCACGGGCAAGGGCGGCCGGGTCGAGGCGTCGCTGTTCGATACTTCGCTGGCATTCATGGCCTACGTGATGCAGAGCTACTGGGAACGCGGCACCGAGCCCAGGCGCTGGGGCTCCGCGCACGAATCGCTGTGCCCCTACCAGGTCTTCCAGGCCAGCGACCGGCCCATTTTGCTGGGCGTGGCCAACGACGCGCTGTGGCAGGCATTCTGCCGCGAAGTCGATGCCCCCGAACTGGCCCAGGACGCCCGCTACGCCACCAATGCCGGCCGGGTGGAACATCGCCCGCAGGTGCTGGAACAGGTGGCGGCGCACTTGTCGCGCGATACCTGCGACGCCTGGATCGCCCGCTTTTCCCGCGCGGGCATTCCCTGTGCGCCCATCCTGGGGGTATCCGACGTGCTGGGCCATCCGCACACACAGGCCAGCGGCATGATCCAGCGCCTGGCGCGCGACGGCGACGACGGGTTGCAGATGGTGTCGCAGCCGCTGCGTTTCGACGGCGAACGCCCGGTCGCGCAATGCCCGCCGCCGGCGCTGGGCCAGCATACCCGTCAGGTGCTGGCTTCGCTGGGGTATGCGCCGGAAGACATCGACCGCATCGCGGCAGGCGGTTGAATCCATGCCATGCGCCGCGCGCCGATGGCGGCGCGCGGCCGATATCGGAGAAAACAAGGTGTCCATCGATTTTGCTGTCGACGACGGTATTGCCACCATCACCATCAACCGGCCGGAACGCCGCAACGCGCTCGACGCCGAACACTATGCGCTGCTGTCGGCCGCCTGGCGCCGCGTGCGCGACGACGATGCCATCCGCGTGGCGGTCGTCACCGGCGCGGGCGACCAGGCGTTCTGCGCGGGCGCCGACCTGAAGTCGTTCATCGGTGCCCCGCCCGGCCTGAGCGCGTTGATGCGCACCCAGGAAGACCAGCTGCTCAATCGCGGCATCGAGCTGTGGAAGCCGGTGGTGGCCGCGGTGAACGGCTATTGCCTGGGCGGCGGCATGACGCTGCTGCTGGCCACCGACCTGCGGGTATGCACCGAATCGGCGGTCTTCGGCCTGAGTGAAGTGCAGCGCGGGGTATTCCCGGCCAACGGCGGCACGCAGCGCGTCGCACAGCAGCTGCCGCATGCCATCGCCATGGAAATGCTGCTGATCGGCGACAAGTTCGATGCGGCGACGGCGCAACGCTGGGGGTTGGTCAACCAGGTGGTGCCCGCCGCGCAACTGATGGACGCGGCCATGGGCTATGCGCGCCGGCTGGCGGCCAATGCGCCGCTGGCGGTTCAGGCGGCCAAGGAACTGGCCCTGCGCAGCCGCGACGTCGACCTGGCGGCCGGGCTGCGCATGGAACAGCTGTTCCTGCGCATCCTGCAGGACTCGGACGACGTGCAGGAGGGCACCAAGGCCTTTGCCGAGCGCCGCGCACCCGCGTTCCAGGGGCGTTGATTCTTCCACGACATGACGACAGGAAACCGACCATGCCATTGAGATCCCTATTGTTCGTGCCCGGCGACAGCGAGCGCAAGCAGGCCAAGGCCGAAAGCGTGGGCGCCGACGCGCTGATCCTCGACCTGGAAGACTCGGTCGAGGTTACGCGCCTGCCGGTGGCGCGCGAGATGGTGCGCGAATACCTGTCCAGCCATACGCACGGGCCGCAACTGTGGGTGCGCATCAATCCGCTCGATTCCGGGCTGGCCCTGGACGACCTGGCGGCCGTGGTGCGTGCCGCGCCGGCCGGCATCCTGCTGCCCAAGGTGGGCGGCGCGGCCGATATCGTGCTGCTGGATCGCTATCTCAGCGCCCTGGAAGCCCGCGACGGGCTGCCGGCCGGTTCGATCGGCATCCTGCCGGTGGCCACCGAAACGCCACAGGCCATGTTCGCCCTGGGCGAGTACCGCGGTTGCAGCGCACGGCTGCGCGGCCTGACCTGGGGGGCCGAAGACCTGGCCGCCGCGGTGGGGGCCAGCACCAACCGCGCGGACGACGGCGAATACGACTTCACCTACCGCATGGCGCGCTCGCTGTGCCTGCTGGGCGCGCACGCCGCCGGCGTGGCGGCCATCGACACGCTGTGGGTCAACTTCCGCGATGCCGGCGGGCTGGCGAACGATGCCGCCCGCGCCCGCCGCGCCGGCTTTTCCGGGAAGATCGCCATCCACCCCGACCAGGTGGACACCATCAACCGGGCATTCACCCCCGACCCCGCCGAGATCGCCAGGGCGCAGCGCATCGTCGATGCCTTCGCGCAGGCCGAAGGGGTAGGCACGCTGCAACTGGACGGCGAAATGCTCGACCGTCCGCACTTGAAGCAGGCGCAACGCATCCTGGCCAACGCGCCCCGTCCGCAATAGATCCCGCCGCCCACCGTGCAAAGACTACGGGGGCATCGCTACCAAAGGAGGTTCACCATGTCTTCATTGCTGAAAAGGCTAGGCATCACTTTTTGCGCCGCGCTGGCCTGCGGCACCGCCCAGGCGCAGCCGGCATATCCGTCGCAGCCCCTGCACCTGGTCACCGCCTTCGCGGCGGGCAGCGCCAGCGACATCGTGGCGCGCATGATCGCCGAGAAACTGCAGGGCGCGCTGGGCCAGCCGGTGATCGTCGAAAACAAGCCGGGTGCCTCGGGGCAGGTGGCGTCCGACTATGTCGCGCGCGCGCAGCCCGATGGCTACACCATCATGCTGGCCACCAATACGACGCACTCGTCCAATCCCTACCTGTTCAAGAACCTGCGCTACGACCCCATCAAGGATTTCACGCCGCTGGTGCAGGTGTGCAACTTCCCGTTCGTGCTGGTGGTGGGCAAGCAGGTGCCGGTCAAGACGGTGGGCGAGCTGCTGGCCTATGGCAAGAAGCATCCCGAATCGATGAACTACGGCTACGGCAACAGCACCGGCCAGATCGCCGCCGCGTCGTTCGACAAGATCACCGGCCTGGCGGCCGCGGCCATTCCGTACAAGAGCACGCCGCAGGCCATGACCGACATCATCGGCGGCCGCGCCACCTTCATGTTCGTGGACCTGGCATCGGCGGCGGGCCATATCCAGTCGGGCAGCCTGCGTGCCCTGGCGGTGTCCACCGAGCAGCGCAGCGCCCTGGCGCCCGACCTGCCGCCGGTGTCCGAGGCGCTGGGCAAGCCGGGCTTCGACCTGGCGGCCTGGGTGGGCATCTTCGGCCCGGCCAAGCTGCCGCAGCCGATTGCCGCCCGGCTGGGCGACGAGCTGTACCGCATCGTCGCGTCGCAGGAAGTGCAGCAGAAACTCAGGCAGATGGGGGCCGACCCCACCCCGGCGCGCGCGGCCGATTTCGGGCCGTTCGTGGTGCGGCAGAAGGCCGTCTGGGGCGAGAAGGTGGCCCAGGCCGGAATCGAACCGCAGTAATGGAGCCCACCATGGCGAATCAAGAGCAGGACCTGGTGCAATACCGGCGCGAAGGCAGCGTGGCCGTCATCCGGCTGAACCGGCCCGAACGCCTGAACGCGCTGACCGACCCCATGCGCGAGGGGCTGGCCGATCTGTTCGTGCAGGCCAACCGCGACGCGGAGGTGCGCGCCGTGGTACTGTGCGCGGCCGGCCGCGCGTTCTGCGCCAGTGGCGACGTGTCCACCATGGGGGATTTCACCGTCGCGTCCGCGCGCGAACGCCTGCGGCGCGCGCACCGCATGATCACCACCCTGGCCGAGCTGGACAAGCCGGTCGTGGCGGCAGTGCAGGGCGCGGTGGCCGGCATCGGCTGGAGCATGGCGCTGGCCTGCGACGTGGTCTACGCCGCCCAGTCGGCGTATTTCTCGCAGGTGTTCAAGAACGTGGGACTGGCGCCGGACGGCGGCGCCATCTACTTCCTGGCGCAGAACATCGGCTTGCTGCGCGCCAAGGAACTGGTGCTGTCCGGACGCAAGGTCGGCGCGCAGGAAGCGTACGAGATGGGCCTGGTGACGCGCGTGCTGGAACCCGACGCGCTGGAGCCCGCGGCGCTGGAACTGGCCGCGCAACTGGCCCAGGGCCCCACGCTGGCGTATGCCTTCGGCAAGCGCATGTTCAAGCAGGTGTACGCCCAGGCGCTGGAAAGCTACCTGGACGTCGAGGCCTGGGCGCAGTCGGCGGCCCTGATGAGCGCCGACCATCGCGAAGGCGTCGAGGCGTTCCTGGCCAAGCGGCCACCCGTATTCCAAGGCAAATAACCATATCCGGCGCAGGCCGGCCCCGGGCGCACCGCGCCCGCCATGCCCGGCTGCGCCATCGCGGAGACCATCATGCGTAAATTTGCAGGGTTGCTGTTCCTGTTGGCCGGCCTGGCCATTGCCGCGCCCGGCGCGGCGCAAGCCCAGAAATTCCCCGATCATCCCCTGCGGCTGCTGGTGGGGTACGGCGCCGGCGGCGGCACCGACCTGATCGCGCGCCTGGCCGCCACCCACCTGTCGCAGGAGCTGGGGCAGCCCGTCGTGGTCGAGAACAAGCCGGGGGCGGGCGGCAACATCGCCACCGAGCAGACCGCCCGCGCCGGCGCCGACGGCTACACGCTGCTGCTGGCCGCCAACACGGTCACTATCAACCCGCACCTGTATCGCAACATCGGCGCGGATATCGAGCGGGACATGCGGGGCGTGGGCGTGATCGCCACGTCGCCCATCGTGCTGGTGGCCGGCCCGGCCTCGCCATTCGCCACGCTGGATGAACTGCTGGCCTATGCCCGCAAGCACCCCGGCCAAGTCAGCTATGGCACGCCGGGGGTGGGTACGCCGCAGCACCTGGCCATCGAGCTGCTGATGCACATGACCGGCGTGCGCATGACCCACGTGCCGTACAAGGGATCGAGCCAGTCGCTGTCCGACCTGCTGGCCGGGCACATCCCGCTGGTGTCGGCCGCGATCAATTCGGCCCAGCCCTATATCGCCGCCGGCAAATTGCGCGGCCTGGCCGTGGCCGATGCCCACCGCGTGCCGGCGTTGAAAGACTTGCCGTCGATCGGCGAGCAGGTGCCGGGCTACGAAGTGCGCATCTGGTACGGGCTGATGGCGCCCGCCAAGACGCCCGATGCTGTGGTGGCTCGGCTGAACCAGGCGCTGGCCGCGGCGGTGGCCCATCCGGACATGGCGCGCCAGATGCGCGAGCAGGGTTACGAGCAGGCGGTGAACTCGCCGCAGGACATGGATGCCGAAGTGCGCAGCGACGTGAAAAAGTGGGGCGAAGTCATCCGCGCGGCCGGCATCAAGCCCGACTGAGGCGCCGGGCTACAGGAGGGGTGGCTTTCATGGCTTGGATTTTGGTAATAATATTCAATATCATTTACCAACTAGTGTCGCCTTGTGTCCGCTGTCCTCGAGTCCGCTGCCGGCGCTCAACCCGAGTGGCGCGTCACCGTTGCTCCGCCGATCGTCTCGATGGCGGGCGGCACGCTGCACGCCACGCACGGCTTGCGCATGCAGGAAACCCTGGAACCCGGCCTGAAACTGGTGCTGGTGCTCGACGGCGACCTGCGCTACAGCACGGCAGGCACGCCTGGCGCCACCGATATCAGTGGCCCGTCGCTGCATGTAAGCTTGTGCCGTGGCGCCTTGCACCTGGATCACGAGTTCGGCGCCCGCCGGCCGTTGCGCTTCGTGTCGCTGCGCATCGGTCTGGCGGCCTTGCATGAAGCATTCGACCTCGACCCCGACACGCTGGCCGGCAGATTGCACGCGCCGCAAGGCATGCAGGCTTATGCCGACGGCAATTGGCGAGCGGGCCAGGCCATGCAGGCGTTGGGCCAGCAGATACTGGCGTGCCCGGCGCAAGGGTCGTTGCGGCGGATGTACTTGTCGGCCAAGGCGCTTGAACTGACGGCGATGTCGCTGGGCGCGCTCGAATCAGCTGCTGGCGCGGACCATGCGGGCCTGTCTCGGCAGGATGCGGCGCGCCTGCACCAGGCCCGCGACATCCTCTTGGCGTGCCTGCAGGATCCGCCGACTTTGCCGGAATTGGCCCGCCGGGCGGGGGTGAATGTCAACAAGCTCACCACGGGGTTCCGCAGGCTGTTCGGTTGCAGCGTCTATGCTTTTGTGCGAGCGCGCCGCATGGAGCGGGCTCACGCCATGCTGGCCAGTGGCGACATCACCGTGTCGGAAGCGGCTTACGCTTGCGGCTATACCGATTCGCACTTCACCAAGGTTTTCCGTCGTCGTTATGGCGTGCTGCCCAGCAGCGTCGCCCCGCGCGGTTGAAGCCGTCCGCTGTCTGCCCGGAGCCCGTCTGGCGGGCGGGTACGCTGGCAAGGTGTGGTCGGCTGCGCGACAGAAACTTCCGCAATCGCCACGTTAACTTCCGCAATCGCCAGTACGCCGTCCGGCTTCTCTCTAGAATTTATTGAGAATTATTATCAATAATGGAGAGAAACCAAAGTGCGAGTGCCAATTGATGCGACGGGCAAGTGCCCGGTATCGTGGCGTGCCGGGCGCGCACAGCGCGGCGCGCTGTTTGCCGCGGGCCAGGTGCTATGGGTGGCCGCTGCCGCCGCGTCGGCCGCCAGGGCGGACGACGTTGCCGAGTTGCCGGCCGTGACGGTCAGCGGCGAGGCCGCCCTGCAGGATGCTCTCACCAGTGTCGGCAAGCTGCCGCTGACAGTGCGCGAGATTCCGCAGTCGATCACCGTGATCGACCAGGAACGCATGCGCGAGCAGGGCCTGCAAAGCCTGGATGAGGTCATGCAGAACACCACCGGCATTACTGTCCAGCCCTATCAATTGCTGACCACGGCCTATTACGCGCGCGGCTTCAAGGTGGACGCGTTCGAGCTGGACGGCGTGCCGGTGCTGATGGGCAATATGGCGTCGTCGCCCCAGGATATGGCGGTGTACAAGCGCGTCGAGATCCTGCGCGGCGCCAATGGCCTGCTGCATGGCGCCGGCAACCCGGCCGCCACGGTCAACCTGGTGCGCAAGCGGCCGCAGCGGGCATTTGCTTTCGACGGCAGCGTCAGCGCCGGCAGCTGGGATCGCTATCGGGCCCAGGTCGATCTTGGCGGCCCCCTCAACGAGGGCGGCAATGTGCGCGGCCGCATGGTGGCCGCCTACGAAGACCGCGGCTATTTCTACGACGTGGCCGACCAGCAGTCGGCGCTGTTCTACGGCGTGGGCGAGGTGGATCTGGGGCCGGACACCGTGCTGTCGGCGGGCGTGCAGTACCAGCGCATCCGTTCCACGACCAACATGGCCGGCGTGCCGCGCTATGCCGACGGCGGCGACATCGGCCTGCGCCGCTCCACCTATCTGGACGTCGACTGGGACCGCTTCAACTGGGAAACTACCCGCCTGTTCGCCGACCTGGAACACCGCTTCGGCACGGGTTGGAGCGCCAAGTTCAGCGCCAACTACTACACGGCGCACAGCGACATGAAATACGCCGGGGCGTACGGCGCCATCGACCGCGCCACGGGGACCGGCTCGCGGCTGATGGGCGCGGCCTACAAATTCGACAATTCGCAGGTGAACCTGGACGCCTACGCAAGCGGCCCGTTCGAGTTGCTGGGCCGCCGGCACGAACTGATGATCGGCGCCAGCGCGGCGCGCGGCACCAGCGAGCAACGCTCGGCAGCCTTGACGCCGGCGCTGAATGTGCCCGTGGATGTCTTCGACTGGGATCCCCACAGTGTGCCGGAGCCCGGCGTGGGGCCGTATTCGTCCCCCGGCAAGACCTTGCTCAAGCAACAGGGGATCTATGGGTTGACCCGGATTTCGCTGGCCGATCCCGTGACGCTCGTGCTCGGCGGGCGCATGAGCTGGTGGAACCAGAGCGCGCCCGCCGCCCGCCAGCAGATCGATCCGGAATTCACTCCTTACGGAGGCATCATCGTCGATCTGGACCGCCAATGGTCCTTGTACGGCAGCTATGCGCAGGTGTTCCAGCCACAAGGCGAGCAGACCCGCGACGGCCGCCCGCTGGACCCGATCACCGGCACCAACTACGAGGCCGGCGTGAAAGGCGAGCTGATGGAGGGCGCGCTCAATGTGTCGATGGCGATCTTCCAGATCCAGCAGAAAGATCGCGCCCAACAGGACCCCGCCTGGCCCTGCGTGGGTGGCCGCAATTGCTACTACATCTCTGGCGGCGAAGTGCGCAGCCGCGGCGTCGAGCTGGAAGCCAGCGGGCGCATCACCCCGCACTGGTCGGTGGCGGCCGGCTATACCTACAACACCAGCAAGTACCTGGAAGACGCCGTCTCTGGTGGCCAGCCGTTTGCCAGCTTCACGCCCAAGCACATCTTCCGGTTGTGGAGCAACTATGCGCTGCCGGTGATGGACCGGCGCCTGAGCGTCGGCGCGGGCCTGCGCATGCAGTCGGGCTACTCCACCGTGGCGGGGCCGGTCACCCTGCGCCAGGGCGGCTACACGCTGGTGGACCTGCGCATGGGCTACCAGTTCGACAAGCACCTGTCGGCATCGTTGAACGTCAACAATATGTTCGACCGCCGCTATTACCAGAGCCTGTCGGGCACGGCCTGGAACAACCGCTATGGCGAGCCCAGGAGCGTCATGCTGACGTTGCGGGCGCGCTATTGAGTTTTTTTCTTGCGGAAACGGGCGGGCCCGCCCGTTCCCGCATTTTTCAGAAGGAACCTGTTCATGGCGAGTTTTCTGCCGCCGCCCGGCGTCATGGTGTATGACGGGCTGGATCATTTCATGGCGCTGGCCCACGACGGCGCGGTGCGAGACATCGGCAGGCTGCGACGCCTGCGGCCCGACGACGGCTGGCTGGTCGGCATCAAGGACGCGCCCGACGATGCTGCCGTGCATGGCGATGTATGGGAACGCCACCCGGGCGGCGACGAGCTGCTCTATGTCCTGCAGGGCCGCGTCGTGTTGACGCTGCTCGACGAGCGGGACGCGCCGCGCGACACATTGGTGGGAACGTGGCGCAGCGCCGTCGTGCCGCGCGGCGTCTGGCACCGCCTGCATATCGCCTGTCCGGCGCGCATCCTGTTTGTCACGCCGGGGCGGGGCAGCGAGCATCGGCACGCGGGTGCCTGAAGGAGTCGCATGTGAGTCGATACGCCAATGCGCGCCTGTTCGTCATGATCGGCGCGTTGTATGTTTCCCAGGGCATTCCCCTGGGCGTGGCCATGGAGGCGCTGCCCACCCTGCTGCGGCACGAAGGCGTGGCGCTGCATGCGCTGGCATGGTTGCCGCTGGTGGGGCTGCCGTGGGTCTTGAAGTTCCTGTGGGCGCCGCTGGTGGACAACCACTGGCATGCCGCGCTGGGGCGGCGGCGCAGCTGGATCCTGCCGATGCAGGCCATCGTGCTTGCCTGCCTGGGCATCGTCGCGATCGCCGGCGTGGCGCCCGGCACGGCGGCGTGGGTGGTGGCGTTGATGGCGCTGGCGTCGCTGGCCAGCGCCACCCAGGACATCGCGACCGACGGCCTGGCGGCCGAGCGGCTGCAGGGGCAGGCGCTGGCGCGCGCCAATGCCGTGCAGGTCGGCGGCACCATGGTCGGTTTCTTCGCGGGCGGGCCGGGCTGCCTGGTGCTGGCCGGCGCGGTCGGCCAGCATGCCGCCCTGTCGGCGTTGCTGATCGTGGTGGCGTTCAGCCTGGCCATGGCATTCGCCTGGCGTGAACCTGCCGTTGCGCGCCAGGCCGTCCAGCGGCCGGCGCGCTTGTCTGCCTTTGCCGGGCGGCCCGGCGCCTGGGCGCTGGCGGGCGCAGCGTTCTTGTCGGCGATGACGGCGGTGTCCGGGTATGGCTTGTCCAAGCTCTTTCTAGTCGATGCGGGCTGGGCGGTCGATGCGGTGGGCCGCGTGGGTATGACCGGCGGGCTGGTGACAGTGCTGGTCGGTTGCGGCGGCGGCGCGTGGCTGATCGGGCGGTGCGGCGCGCGGCGCACCTTTGCGCTGGGGCTGGCCGGCTCGGCATTGTCGGCGGTGGCCTGGCTGGCGCAAGCGCGTGGCTGGCTGCCGGCCACGCCGGCAGTCGCCTTCGGTGCGCAGGCGCTGGGCGCCTTCGGCGCGGGTGCTGCGTCAGTGGCGATCATGACCCTGGCGATGCGTTTCGCGCGCCAGGGCGCGCAGGCGGGCACAGACATGACGGCGGTGCAGAGTTCGCGCGACCTGGGCGAGATATTGACGTCGTCGCTGATGGCCGGCGTGGCGGCTCAGCTAGGATATGCCGCAGGTTTCGGCGCGGGTCTGTTAGTGGCCGCGGCAACGCTGGTTTTCACCTGGCGCACGCTCGCGCGGCTGGCGTGACAATGCCGCGCGGCTCAGGGGCCTTTCCGGCCTGCCGCCGGACTCCAGGTCGTTCTTACAGGTACGGCGACGCCAGCCAGATGATCTTGTTGCGCAGCCGCTTGGCGAAGGATTGCCCGTACAGGTTTTCCAGCGTCACTTGCCGCGCGCGGGCGATGTGGGCATCGATGCGCGCGGCGATCCAGTCGGCCAGCGCGTGGTCGTAGATTTCGGTGTCCAGTTCGAAATTCAGCCGCAGGCTGCGCGGGTCCAGGTTGGACGACCCGACGTACGACCAGGCGCCGTCCACGGTCAGCAGCTTGGAATGGTCGAACGGGCCGGATGCGCGCCAGACGCGGCACCCGGTGCGCACGATCTGGTCCAGCTGCGCGTTCATGGCGTAGTTCACCAGGCGCAGGTTGTTGCGGCCCGGAATGACGACGTCGACCGTGATGCCGCGCCGCGCCGCGGTCGCCAGCGCCCCGATCAGGGGCTGGTCGGGCAGGAAGTAGGGCGACTGGATGCGGATGTGGCGCTGCGCCACCGCCAGCGCGCCCAGCAGCATGTTGCGGGTGCTGACCACGGCCCGATCGGGGCCCGAGGGCACGCAGCGCATGGGCACCGTGCCGGGCGCCGGAACCGGCGGCGGGAACCACAGCGCGCCGTCCAGCGTCTCGTGCGTGGTGAAGTTCCAGTCGTGCGCGAATACCGACATCAGCTGCGCCACGACCGGGCCTTCCAGCTGGAAATGGACGTCGCCGTTGGTCTGTTCGCCCGCCAGCGCGCGCACGAAGGCGGCCCGCACGTTCATGCCGCCGGTGAACCCGATGCGCCCGTCCACCACCAGGATCTTGCGGTGGCTGCGCAGGTTGGCATAAGGCATGCGCAGCACGCCCAGCGGATTGGTCATGAAGCGCGCGGTGCGCACGCCGCCGCGCTGCAGCCGGCGCACGATGGGCGGGTGCGAATACTTGCTGCCGATGGCGTCGATCAGCACGCGCACCTGCACGCCGCGTTCGTGCGCCTCGATCAGCGCCTGGGCCACTTCGCGGCCGATGGCGTCGCTGTCGAAGATGTAGCTCTGCATGGCAATGCAATGGCGCGCGGCGCGGATGGCCTGCATCATGGCCGGGTAGGCTTCGTCGCCGCCGGCCAGGGGGTGCACGATGTTGCCCCCCAGCACCGGGAAGCGGCTGATCTTGTCGCCCAGCGTCTTCAGCGACGCGAACTGGGCGCTGGAATAGGGCACCACATTGTCGACCGGCGCCTGGGCATGGCCGGCGTATGTCAGCATGGCTTCGTCGCGCTGCTGCGACACCCGGGTATGGCGGATCCGGTTCACGCCCGCCACGAAATAGAACAGCGCGCCGAACAGGGGCGAGAACAGCGCCACGCCCACCCAGCCGATGGCGGCGCGCACGTCCTGCTTGGTCATCGCCGCATGCACCGCCGCGCCGGTGCCGGCCACCACGCTGACCCCGAACACCAGATGGGGCCAATATTCGTTCAGAAGCTCGTCGATACGATCCATAGGAAACCCGGATTGACCCCGCCAACCGCATCGTGCACGATGCCGGCGGATGCGCCAGGATAGCAAGGCGCGGCACCGTATGGTGAGGAACCGGCCGCTGCCGGGCAAGCCGGAAAAGTGTGCTAGAATTCGGCCTCTTTGCAGTACCAGTGGTGGCTGTAGCTCAGTTGGTAGAGTCCCGGATTGTGATTCCGGTTGTCGTGGGTTCGAGCCCCATCAGCCACCCCACAGAATTCATTGAAAATCAAGGCCTTACGCCGCTCTACCGAGCGGCGTTTTTGCGTTTTGCCGCCGAACCCGCGCGCGCCAGTTCCGCAACCAGCGATTTCATCAGGTCCGACACCATCGATACGGCGATGGACATGGGAAACGCCGAGGCCCGGCACAAGTAGACGGGCCGGGTCATCGATGGCTGCGTGATGTCCAGTACCGCCAGGCCGCTGCCCGACGGGCGGCCTTCGACCGCGGCGCGCGACAGGATGGTCGATGCGACGCCGGCGGCGGCCAGCTCGATCAGCTGGGGGATGGCGTTGACCTCGGCAATCACGTTCAGCTTGATCTTGGCGGCATGCAGGCATTCTTCGATGCGCCGGCGCAGGCTGTGCGCCATCGCGGGCATGATGATGGGAAACCGATGCAGCTCGGTGGCCCGGATCGACGTTGGCGGGCGCTTGCGTTGGCCGTGGCAGGCCGCGATTTGCGTGGCTGACGAGACAAAGACCAGTTCTTCGTCCAGCAGGTGGGTGTAGGCCACCCCTGTGCTGTCTTCCGAGCGGAAGGTCATGCCCAGGTCGATTTCGCGGAAGAGCAGGTTTTTCGGGATATAGCCGGTATTCATTTCCACGATCTGCAGTTCGATCTTGGGCCATTGCTCGACCACGGTCTTGACCAGCGGCACGGCAAGCAAGCGCGCCATGGACTGCGGCAGGCCCACCGCGACCCGGCCGCTGGGCTCGGTCATGGCATCGCGCATATCTTCAATGGCAACGTCGACATGGCGCAGGATGTCTTTGGCGTGCAGGATGAAGCGTTCTCCGGCAGGTGTCAGCGCGACGCCCCGGGGAAACCGTTCGAATAGCGGCGTGCCCAGCACTTCCTCGATTTGCCGTATCTGCACGCTCAGGGCAGGCTGGGCAAGGTGAATCATGCTGGCGGCTTTCGATATCGAACCGGCGGAAGCGACGGCGATGAAACTTCTCAGGTTGCGAAGCTGGATACTCACGGGGCGCTCCAGGGATGCGATGACAGCAAGAGGCTTTGTCGGGAAAGCAATGTGGGTCGCGGCATTCGATACAGCAAGGTATCGTTAATTACGATAGCGAATATCGTAAATAAATATTTGAGATATAGCCAGGCCAGGTCCATAGTGCCGATGTCGTTGTCATCAGGCATGGGGTTATGCAGCCGCTGGAAAATATCCGAGTCGTCGATCTGACCAAAGTGTTGGCCGGCCCGCTATGTGCCCAGTATCTGGGGGAACTGGGGGCCGATGTCGTCAAGATCGAGCCGGTGGGAAAAGGGGATGACACCCGGTCCTGGCTACCGCAGGATCATGGCGAGTCTGCCGTATTCCTTGCCCTCAATCACAACAAGCGCAGCATTGCGCTCGACCTCAAGACCGATGCCGGCCGGAAAATCGTCCATGACCTCGTCCGCGCTGCGGATGTGGTGCTACAGGGTTTCGGGGGCGGCACCGCGGCCAAGCTCGGGGTCGATGCGCCGACGCTGATGGCGCTGAATTCCCGGCTGGTCTATTGCGAGATCTCGGGTTATGGCAGGAATGGCCCGTTGGGCAACGAACCTGGGTATGACGTGATGCTGCAGGCGTTCAGCGGCATGATCAGCACCATGGGCGAGCCGGGGGGCGGCTATGCGCGCGCCAGTTTTTCCCCGGTGGACATCGGCAGCGGCATGTTCGGGTTGAGCGGCGTGCTGGCGGCGTTGCTCGAACGCGGTCGCACGGGAAAAGGCGTCTATGTCGAGATCTCGCTGCTCGACACGGCCTTGGGTTTCATGACTTATATGGCGCAAAGCTATTGGCGTTCCGGGCAACTGCCCCAGCCGATGGGCACCGCGCATCCCACGATGTGCCCGTACCAGGCTTTCGAGGCGGCCGATGGCGCGATGATGCTGGGAGCCGGCAACGATGCCCAATGGCGCAGGTTCTGCGTCGCGGCGGGCCTGCAGCACTACATGGATCACCCGGATTTCGCCACCAACGCCCTGCGCGTGAAGAACATGGCCAAGACGGTGGCCCTGGTGCAAGAGACCTTCAGGCAGAAGACGGTCGCGCAATGGGTGGATTGCCTGAGCAAGGCCGGGGTTCCGTGTTCTCCCATCCATACGTTGCGCGAAGCGCTGGAACACCCGCAGGTCGCGGCGCGCGAATTGATCGTCCAGACAGAGCATCCGGCGGCCGGCCTGCTGAACCAGGTGGCCTTGCCCGTGAAGTTCGACCACGCACCGCGCGCCGCCACCCGGCCGCCGCCATTGCTGGGGCAGCACACGACAGAGATTTTGAACGGCCTGGGCTACAGCCCGGAATCTATCGAAGAAATGCGCAAGAGCGGGGCAATTGCCTGACGCCCGGAGCGCGGACAAGGGAGAAGACATGACATTCATCAGAACGACAATGCAAGCCGCGGTGGCGGTCGCCGCCGCGGTTTCCTGCAGTGTTGCCATGGCCCAGGCATGGCCGTCCAAGCCGATCACCATCGTGGTGCCATTCGCGGCGGGCGGGCCCACGGACTTCATCGCGCGCATTCTGGCCGGACCGCTCAGCGACGAACTGGGCCAGCCCGTGATCGTTGCCAACCGCGCGGGCGCAAGCGGCACGATCGGCGTGCAGGGCGTGAAGGAAGGGGCGGCCGACGGCTACACCCTGGTTCATACCACGATCGCGGCGCAGGCCCTGAACCCCGTGCTGTATCCCGACTGGAAAGTCTCGCCGCCGCGCGATTTCGTGGTCGTGGGGACGACGGCAGTATTGCCCAACGTGCTGGTGACAGCGCCGGCCAAGGGTTTCAACAGCGTGGGCGAACTGGTGGCGCGCGGCAAATCGAAACCGGACGCACTGAGCTACGCCACTTTCGGTGTCGGCACGTCGCCGCACATCCTGGGCCTGCTGCTGCAGAAGGCGGCGCAGTTCAAGGCCGTTGCCGTGCCTTATAAGGGCAGCGCGCCTGCCTTGGTGGATGTGATGGCCGGCCAAGTGGATTTTTCTTTCGACAACATCACCACCAGCGCGCCGCAGGTTCAGGCAGGCAAGATCAAGGCGCTGGCCATTGCCGCACCCACGCGTTCCAAGACCTTGCCCGACGTGCCTACGCTGGCAGAGCTGGGCTATGGCGGGTTTGACCTGAGCTTCGGGTTTTCGCTGTCGGCGCCGTCGGGCGTGCCGCCCGAAGTCGTGAGCCGGCTGCAGGACGCCTTCCTGAAAGTGGCGCGCAGCGCCGGGTATGCCCAGGCGTTGCAGGCGCGCGGCGCCGAGCCCTTGATCGTGGAAAAGGCGGATCTGCCGCGCTTTATCCAATCCGCGGAAAAGCAATGGGTGCACGTTGCCGATTCGTTGAACCTGAAAGGCGAAAAGAAATAAGCGCGTTTCGCCCCACGGCGCGACGCATCAGACCATCGAGGTATCCATGCAGTACATCGACTATTCAGTGCAGGACGGCATTGCCGAAATCACCCTCAAGCGCGCGCCCGTCAACGCCTTGAGCATCCCGATGCTGGAAGAGATCCTGTCGGCTTTCCGATCCGCCCGGGATGACGAAGCGGTCAGGGCGGTAATAGTGGCCAGCGCCTTGCCGCGCCGGTTCTGCGCCGGGCTGGACATGGATATCTTGCTGGAAAACACGGACGATGCGGCGCGCAACTTCCTGAACAAACTCTATGTCGACCTGGCCGACGTGCAGCACTCGCTCGGCAAGCCGTCGATCGCCGCGGTGGCTGGCGCGGCGCGGGCGGGCGGCATGACTCTGTCGATATCGTGCAATGTGATCGTTGCCGGAAAATCCGCCACCTTCGGCTATCCGGAAATCGATGTCGGCATTATCCCGGCGATTCATTTCATTCATCTTCCGGCCATCGTCGGCCGGCACCGGGCGTTTGAGCTGCTGTTCAGCGGGCGGGCCTTCGATGCGGCAGAGGCCGTCGAGCTCGGCCTGGTCTGCAAGACGGTGGAAGACGACGCCGTACTGCAGGAAGCGCGTGCCATGGCCCGCATGTTTGCCGCCAAGCCGCGGCAGGTCATGCGCATGGGGCACAATACGTTCATGCGCCTGAACGACAGAAACTATCGCCGGGATATCGGCAATGTGGTCGAGAGTTTCTGTTCGGTGGTTGCGACATCCGACGCTCAGGAGGGCCTGCGCGCATTCACGGAGAAACGCACGCCGAAGTGGTCGTGACGGCCTTGACGGAGGATTTCCCATGAGCGGCATGATTTCAGGCAAGGTGGTGGTGGTAACCGGGGCGGGCGGCGGCATCGGGCGCGGCGTCGCGCTGGCGATGGCGGCGGCCGGGGCCAAGGTGGTGGTCAACGACATCGGCGTCTCGCTGCAGGGCGAGGGCGGCGGCGACGGCCCGGCGCAGGCGGTGGTGCGGGAAATCCAGGACGCCGGCGGCCAGGCCTGCGCCAGCACCGACAGCGTGGCCAGCTACGAGGGCGCGCACCACATCATCCAGACCGCGATCGACGCCTTCGGCCGCATCGACGCGGTCGTCAACAACGCCGGCAACCTGCGCGACCGGGTGTTCCACAAGATGAGCGAAGAGGAATGGCGCCAGGTGCTCGACGTGCACCTGAACGGCTCGTTCTACATGAGCCGGGCGGCCGCGCCGTACTTCCGCGAGCAGGAATCGGGCGCTTTCGTGCACATGACCTCGACCTCGGGGCTGATCGGCAACTTCGGCCAGGCCAACTACGCGGCGGCCAAGCTGGGCATCGTGGCGCTGTCGAAGTCGATCGCGCTGGACATGGCGCGCTACCGGGTGCGCTCGAACTGCATCGCGCCGTTCGCCTGGAGCCGCATGACCAGCTCGATCCCGGCCGAGACCGAGGCCGAGAAGGCGCGCGTCGAGAAGCTCAAGAAAATGGAGGCCGGCAAGGTGGCCCCGCTGGCGGTGTACCTGGCCAGCGATGCCGCCAGCGAGGTCACGGCGCAGATCTTCGCGGTGCGCGCCAACGAGATCATGCTGATGAGCCAGCCCCGCCCGGTGCGCAGTGTGCATTACAGTGAGGGCTGGACGCCGGAGCTGATCGGCGAGATCGCCATCCCCGCCATGCGCAAGCAGTTCTATGCGCTGGAGCGCTCACCCGACGTGATCGACTGGGACCCCATCTGAG